>JADMIO010548805.1_pt1 | contig 114198 bp, 102 predicted proteins | sample 8958161 | NCBI WGS metagenome assembly JADMIO01 (sample SAMN16585339, study PRJNA669376) | soil metagenome | isolation source: Crop rotation soil | place: USA: Cullars Rotation, Alabama | collected 2011
CAACTTGTCCACGTGGAATTCTAAGCTTAGGATCCCAATGTGCTGGAAAGCAGACACTTCCACATCCACATCAACTTTGATCTCGTTGCGTTCCCAGGTAGTAACAGTCACCGAACCAAATGAATTCTGGATATTCAGTTTGTCGGAAGAAGATACATTGTATGATTTGTTGACTGCTTTCTTTTTTACAAATTCATATTTTTTTTCTTTGCCGTCATTGTCGTTGTCATTATCATTCTGTGCATGTAATGACACCTGCAACAACAGCAGCAACGGCACTGTGAGGCTAAATTGTCTGAAAATCCTTTTCATGGCTATACTTTTTTGTTTGTTTAATTTGATTGATGATATTCAATTGCTGATTCAAAACATTCAGCTGCAGCTGAAGATTCTGTATCATGGCTTCCAATAACAGTTCCTTATTGGGAGATGAGACCAGTTGTTGTTTCAGTACTTTATATGAGCTATCCAATTGGTCGATATCTGATGTGAATTTTTCATACAGCTGTGGCTGGTCCTTTGCCAATACCTTTAGTTCTTCCTGTTTCATATTAATGAGCCTGGCAAATTCGTTCACCTGGGGATCGGAAACTTCTGTTTGTGTTTTTGCCAGTTCTTTGTTGTCTGAAGGTTTTTTGTTCAGTTGTAAAAAAACGATCATGCCGATTATCAATATAGCAGCTGCTGAAATACCCCATTTGAAAAAAGGCATTTGTACAAGAGTTGCCTTTTTCTTTTTACCCGAAAAAGATGCCTCAATATTTTCCCATATCCTTCCCGAAGGAGTTTCGCTGTCGAACTCATTGCGGTTATTTGAAATAAAGTCTTCTAAATGGTTGCTCATGATCCTTCTTTTAATAGTTGCAATAATTTTTGTTTTGCCCTGATGTATTGAGTCCTTGTTGTCGACTCGGCCACATCAAGTATTCCTGCTATCTCTTCATGATCGTAACCCTCGAGTAAATACAGGTTCAACACGGTGCGGTATCCATCAGGCAGTTTCATGATGGCTATTTTTACTGACTCTACTTTAAGTTGTATTTCTGATTCATCGATCCCGGATTCTTCCCTCCCTTCATAACCATTCAGTTTTTCCATATCTACCCAGTTGATCTTTCTTTTTCTCAACTGGTTGATGGAACGGTTCACACATATCTGCTTTAACCATCCCCCGAAACTTGTACGGTATTCAAAGCTTTCCAGGTTTTTAAAAGCTTCCATGAAACTCTCCTGCAAAACATCCTCGGCTTCGGAATAGTTGTTCAAAATGCGCAGGCAGGTATTGAACATTGCTTTGGCATAACGATGGTACAATTCCCTGTAGCCAATACTGTCGCCCTGCTTGCAGCGCTCCACCAATTCATCCCGTTGTGCCATTACAGTCAGTTCCAAGACTATGTTTTATTTGTTAGAGACGGGCTTTTTTCCCCAATGTTGCATCCCGTCAAAATTTTTTTTAAAATATTTTTCTGATCCTGTTCCCGTTATCGGGGAAGATCTACCTAAACCCTTTACCATGGCGGGTTTAAAGCACCGGCAGGAAGAGGATAATTCCTGCAAAAAACAAAAAATTTTCTTCTGATTTAAGGTAATTATATTTGCGGTTCGGATCGGGTTCCAATGGCATCCTGGGCCGGAAAAATATCACTAAAACAACAACGATGGCTGTAAAAACCGACAATTTTCAATCACCAGATTATTTTAATGTAGATGAACTGCTTACTGATGAACACAAGCTCATCCGTGAAAGTGTGCGTAATTATGTAAAAAAAGAGATCTCTCCTATCATTGAAGATTATGCCCAGCGTGCAGAATTCCCTCAACAGATCGTAAAGCAGATGGGCGACCTGGGGTGTTTTGGGCCAACTGTTCCACAGCAATATGGTGGCGGCGGACTGGATTATATCAGTTACGGATTGATGATGCAGGAACTTGAGCGTGGAGACAGTGGTGTGCGCTCCACAGCCAGCGTGCAGGGAAGCCTTGTAATGTTTCCCATTTACCAATATGGAAGTGAAGAACAGCGTAATAAATATTTACCAAAGCTTGCATCGGGTGAATGGCTTGGTTGTTTTGGATTGACAGAACCAAATCATGGCAGTGATCCCAGCAGCATGCTCACCAATATCAAAGATGCAGGCGATCATGTGATTCTGAATGGTGCAAAAATGTGGATCAGCAATGCGCCTTTTTCACAGGTTGCTGTTGTATGGGCAAAGGATGAAGCAGGCGAAATAAGAGGCTTAGTCGTTGAAAGAGGAATGGAAGGTTTCAGTACACCTGTCACGCATGGCAAATGGAGCCTTCGTGCAAGTGCAACAGGTGAACTGGTTTTTGATAATGTAAAAGTTCCCAAAGAAAATATATTTCCAAATGTGAAAGGTTTAAAAGGACCATTGGGTTGCCTTACAAAAGCACGCTATGGTATAGCATGGGGAGCTATTGGTGCCGCAATGGATTGTTATGATACAGCTTTGCAATACAGCAAGGAAAGAGTACAGTTTGGTAAACCCATCGCAGGTTTCCAGCTGCAACAGAAAAAGCTGGCCGAAATGGTTACTGAGATCACCAAGGCACAATTACTTAACTGGCGCCTGGGAACCTTGATGAATGAAGGAAAGGTAACGCCACAACAGGTGAGCATGGCAAAACGAAATGCATGTGAGGTTGCTGCAAATATCTGCAGGGATGCCCGCCAGATGTTAGGCGGTATGGGTATTACAGGCGAGTATTCTGTTATGCGCCATATGATGAACCTGGAAAGTGTGATCACTTACGAAGGGACACATGATATCCATTTACTGATAACTGGTATGGATGTTACGGGTATCAATGCTTTTAAATGATAGTGTTGAGTGTTAAATGCTGATTCGTTTAATTCGTTTTAATTACTGTAAAAAGACCTAAAATGAAAAATATAAGTGTCATCGGGGCCGGAACAATGGGAAATGGTATTGCCCATGTATTTGCACAGGCCGGATTCAATGTGAACCTTGTTGATGTTAACCCGTCTCAACTGCAAAGGGCCATGGATACGATCAACAAGAACCTCGACAGGCAGATCGCAAAAGGAACGATCACAGAAGATCAGAAAAAAGCAACCGTTGGCAATATCAAAGCGATTGATAAAGTTTCTGAAGGAGTGAAAGAAGCCGAGCTGGTAGTAGAAGCTGCAACCGAGAATACAAACCTTAAACTGGAAATTTTCAAGGATATAGATAAATATGCGCCGGCAGGATGTATACTTGCAACAAATACATCTTCCATCTCTATAACAAAGATCGCAGCGATCACAAAAAGGCCTGCTGATGTAATTGGGATGCATTTCATGAATCCTGTGCCCGTGATGAAGCTTGTGGAGATCATTAATGGCTATGCAACAAAGAAAGAAGTTACGAATACCATTGTAGAACTAAGCAAAACATTAGGTAAGATACCATGTGTTGTAAATGATTATCCCGGTTTTATTGCAAACCGCATATTAATGCCGATGATCAATGAAGCCATTTACAGTTTGTATGAAGGCGTCGCCGGCGTGGAAGAAATAGACACTGTTATGAAGCTGGGCATGGCTCACCCGATGGGTCCATTACAATTAGCCGATTTCATTGGGCTGGATGTTTGCCTGAGTATCCTGAGAGTGTTGCATGATGGATTCGGGAATCCCAAATATGCACCCTGCCCTTTATTGGTAAATATGGTCACAGCAGAAAAGCTGGGTATAAAATCAGGCGAAGGATTTTATACATATACAGCTGGCAGCAAAGACCTGGTTGTTAGTGAACGTTTCAGGTAATTTGTAATCCATGGAACATCCCAAACTTTTTATGGTCCTTATCGGCTGTAAGCCTGCAGGAAGGAATACGGAGCAGCATGATGTGTTCTTCGGGGTTGCCGAAACAATCAAAGACCTTGTTCCTGCGATAGAAAATTCATGGCCGGGATCTGGCAAAATACATATCGACGGCTGGAGAGAAGTAAATTCAGTAGATGGCCATTCAATAAAAATAATTCCCGCTTCAACTGCACGATCCAATTCAAAAAAATTATTCTTCTTAAATCTTGGTGGTTACAAGGAAAATGAGTTTGAAGAATTTCATTATAAGATGCTGACTGTTTCAGCAGGTAAGGGAGATGCGGTTCATGCAGCAAAGCAAACTGCATTTTATAAACATACCGGCTTCAAAGGCGCCGATTCTCATATCGATGATAAGTATGGGGTGGATGTGGATGATATTTACGAGATCGAAGACATACTGCCCGCAGAAATAAAAAATCAATTCAGCATTATTATAGAAGAACTGCCTGGGCAGGAAGAAGACAGGTTGAACCTTGGCTACTACAAATTAAGTTCATTGTAACAGTCTTTTTAATAGCTTAGCTGCTGATGAGCATTTCCATTGATACTTCCCAGAAATCAACCAGGGCCATTTTATGGATCATTATGATCCTTTACATGGCCATACTTACAAAGCTGATCATATTCAAAAGACCACTGGGATATCTTAAGAGACATTTTGCAAAACTATCCCACCATTACAGTTGGGAATCCACAAAGGCAAACATGAACAATGGCAACCTTAACCTGAAGCCATTTGCAACCATCAAAATGTACCTTACAGCGAACATGCAGGCTGAGTATGCGATCAATAATCTGGTAGGTAATATTGCTGGTTTTATCCCCCTGGGTATTTTACTCCCCTTATTATTCAGCAAATTAAGATCAGCAACAGCAACGATCCTGGTTGTTCTGCTGATGAGCTTTTGCTTTGAGATATTCCAGTTGCTTGGAATGGTTGGTGTATGTGATGTTGACGACCTTATACTGAACACACTGGGCGGGGCAATCGGTTATTGCATCTTTTTACTATTGAAGAAGATCTTTACCATCCAATAAATCATCCAAATAATTTAAATTAGTTCTCGCAATTAAATCATAGAACATGGGAACAAAGATCAAAGCTATTGATGCTTATATAATGAAATCTGCAGGTTTCGCTGTGCCGATCCTGAACCATATCCGGGAGCTGGTGCATGCGGCCTGCCCGGATGTGGAAGAAAAGATGAAATGGAGTTTTCCTCATTTCGACTATAAGGGAGAGATGATGTGCAGCATGGCTGCTTTTAAACAACATGCGGTGATGAGCTTCTGGAAAGCTTCTTTGATGAAAGATAAAAGTCTTGTTGATACTGCGAAATCAGAAGTAGCCATGGGACACCTCGGAAGAATCAGCTCTTTAAAAGATCTTCCTGCCGACAAAAAGATCATCAGCTGGATCAAAGAAGCCATGAAACTGAATGACGAAGGCAAAAAAATAGCTATAAAACCCAAGACGGAGAAACAGGTATTGAAAGTGCCCGATTATTTTATGAAGGCACTCAAAGCAAATAAAAGGGCGCTGGAAACCTTTGAGAATTTTTCCTACAGCAATAAGAAGGAATACGTGAACTGGATAACAGGAATAAAATCCGAAGAAACAAGAAAGAAAAATCTTGCAACAGCTATTGAATGGATATCTGAAGGAAAGATCAGGCATTGGAAATACATGAAAAAATGATCTACTTTTTTGTTTTCACCACTAGCCTGTAAGAGTCATCCAGCATTTCCATCAGTTGTTTTTTTGAAAGACCTGCGTCTGCAATGATCGTATTCCAATGCTTCTTGTTCATATGGTAACCCGGCAATACATTGTCCGGGTATTCTTCCCTTAATTCGATAGCCTTAACAGGATCACACTTTACATTGAATTGCAAGGGAGAGCTTTCCAATGCAAGCAGTACAAACATTTTATTATTTACTTTGAATACAAGCGTGTTCTCTCCGAAAGGAAATCCTTCCGTAACATCCGCCTTCTGCAGTACATAATTCCTGATCTCTTCTGCATTCATGAGAAAGAATATGAGTTGAAATGTTGATTAAGTTAACAATGATACCAGGTCAACATCATTAACCAGTCAACTATTTACAAAAAAGCCCACTGATATCAGTGGGCTTGTATTGAAAAATATTCAATTATCTTAAAATGGTCAGATCTGTTTTAGCAGTATACAATTTACCTGTTATCAATGTAAATTCGATCACAGCATAATAAGTACCGTCAGGCACAGATTTTCCTTTATACCTTCCATCCCAGGTATTGCGGTAATCTTTAGATGAATACACTTCACCTCCATACCTGTTGAATACATGAACAGTAACATTCTTCAGGCAATCATACTGGTCATATACCTGCCATATGTCATTGATACCATCGCCGTTGGGCGTGAATGCATTCTTCACTTTTATACAATAAGGTATCACCGTCACTTTTACATCGTCCGATGCAGTACAACCTATGTCATTCTTAACAGTGATGATGTACGTTGTAGTAGTTGTTGGCTTGGCGATCGGGTTTAATACACTTGTAGAACTCAGACCTGTTGCCGGTGTCCACAAATAACTGTTTGCGCTGACAGCTGTTGCTGATAATTGTGTAAAGTCACCGGATATGATAGATACATCAGAGCCTGCATTAACCTGTACCGCCTGTTTAACATCAATATTAACAGTAGCTGTCTTATTGCATTGGCCCAATGTTGCCACAACAGTATAAGCCGTAGAGGTTGATGGCGTTGCGATCGGGCTTGCCGCATAAGGATTATCGAGGTCTGTTGTTGGAGACCATACATATGAATCCGCATTACTTACCGTTGTCAATGGAACTGATATTCCGTTACAAATGGTTGTATCACTTCTTTTCTGAAGTACGAGGTCATCAGTCAGTGCAACATCAACCGGTATTACTTTAGTACAACCATTCAAGTCTTTAATGGTAACATTATAAGATCCATTGGTTACTGTAAATACATTAGAGGCCTGGAAGTTTACACCATCTGTACTATAGGTATAGGAAGGCACCCCTCCTGTTCCTGTAACTGTAATGGTACCATTTGGTGTAGCAGAACATGTTGCATTGATAGTAGCAGCTGTTTCTACCAGCATTGGAGGCACCGTTACATTTATTGCTGTATCCCTGAGACAGGTTGAACCAATATCCCTGATCCTCACATTATAAACACCACCGGTCAGGCCCGTAAAAATATTGCTTGGCTGATAGGTAAGACCACCATCAATAGAATATTCGAATGGCCCGGTGCCGCCGATCGGGTTAATTGTGAACGAACCATTGTTGTCTCCATTACATGCTACGTTCACAACAGATGCAGCAACATTGATTGCGTTAGGCCTGACCACTCTTATCGTATCAATTCCATACACAAATGTAGTTGGGTCCATAATGTTCTGGTAAGTTGACTTAACCAGGTATTGTGTTGTTGCTGTAGGACAAACATTCGGGAAAGAAACCTCGAATACATTGTTACCAATACTTGTTGTATCCCCGGTTGAGATCAGTGTTGTACCTGTTATATCATACAATTCCACTTTCCTGTATAGCGTTGGACCGGTTGCCGGGGTAAACCTCCAGCTTTCATTCATTCCAACAGCCCCCCACGGTGGATCAGACACTTTCCGGTTTGGAGCCATCACCGCCTGGTCACGGTTATAATTCTGCATACCTACCATCGCCTTACCATTGTTCCAGCCTGTACAGATTTGTTTATCCTTGATAAAAACTTCTGCAATCCCCAGGCCTTCATAAATAACGATCTGGTGAGTATTTTCAATGAAATTGCTGCAGCCAGGGTTCAGGAACAGAGGGACTTTATAAAAGCTCAGTATCCATTTCCTGTGAGGCGCAGTTCCCAATGTTTCATACTTGATCCTTTGTGTAGGAGAAGTAGTATAAGCAGGATCAAGATCGTGATATGGACCCATGATGAGCGCCCTGTCATATCCAGTATTAGGTAAATTACCCGCAGCTGTACTCCAGTGGCTGAAAAGCCCTGCTCTCGTTATATCAAAAGATATATACCCGTTGGTACTTGCAACCAGCGAAGTATAAGGAGTTCCATAAAACGGGAATGTAAACGGAATATTGATAACAGAAGAATAAGTGTCATCAATAGTCAGGTTTGTTGGATTGCCAGGCAATCCCGGATCAACATACGGAGCAAAACAGCCACCGGCTGTACCACTCATCGGGTTAACCACGTAGCTGTTGGTAGATGTGCGAACGTCGGGGATCCTTCCTTTAAGCGTTATACATACTACAGCGCAGTTTGAAAGAACCGTATCCCTTGAACAGCTAAAAGAAAAAGCATTCTGAGCTTTTGTTTGATAGCCGATCAGCAGGAAGAAGGCTAATGCTAAACAGTAAAATTTTCTCATATAGGTTGATACTTGTTTTATGAATAAAAGCTGGTTATAAATTATTGTTCATTTTATTTTTTGCGTCTTCCAGTTTAGCATCAATCTGGCCGGTTATCATATGCCAGAACATAACAAAATCTGATGCAAGGCTAAACAAAGGATACGTAAATGTGGCAGGTTTGTTTTTTTCTATGAAGTAATGCCCTATCCAGGCAAACCCATATCCAAGTACCGGTATCAATATGAACAACCACCATTTACCGGTTATAAATCCTGCAAGCAGGCAAATCAGCAACAGGAAAGTCCCACAAAAATGCAGTATCCTGTTCTTCGCGTCGCCATGCTCTGTCAGGTAATAAGGATAAAAACTTTTAAAATCCTTATATTTTTTTTCAGCGCTCATTTATACAGATGCCGGAATTATTTTTTCTTAAAACCAAACTGTAAACCGATCTCGTGTGCACCAGAGCCTCCTGCAAAAACACTTATCGGCGTTTCATAATAATCATATGAATAGGTCAACCTAACTCTTTGTAATAATTTGAAACCTGCCTGTATACTCCAGAACTGGTGAACCCTCCAGTTCAATGCCCACCAGATCTTATCCTGGTAATCTACTTTAACCCCAAAATCAAATTCGCTGGGTGAATGGGCTATTACCCTGGCCATCGCATTTGGTATGATGTATATATTCTCTCCGGTCTGTATTTTATAATTAGCAGTAAAATTGAAGTGGCGATATAGCTTTCCTCCTTCTTTTGAATTGGGCACATTGGCAAGTTCAAGTTTTGACTGGATGAGCTGGCTTACAGCGGCACCTACACTCAATTTTTCGTTGGTCCAGTACAAACCTGCCCCGGCATCAATACCAATCTTTTTATCATCCCCACTCAGTATCGGGTCATTGCTTCCGAGGGCATCCGACAATTTACTTTTATCAATTGCAAACTGGAGCGCTCTTAATTCAAGACCCACACCCAGGCGTCCTTTTTCTCCTGTGCGAATATGGTATGAATATGCCAGCTGGATCCCCGTACGGCTTGTGGGCCCGGTCTCATCTCTGTATATATATGCACCGATACCCGCTTTCAGTTTTCTCAATGAAAAATCTCCATACAACATATAAGTCCTTGGATTACCGGGAAAAGAAGACCATTGACTTCTGTAGGAAACTCCAACCATTCCCTGGTCTGCCATTCCTGCTGCTGCAGGATTGTACATGGAATTATGTTGCAAATACTGGCTGGTGAAATGTAATTGCTGGCTGAAAGCCGAATTAATCACTAAAATAAGGGTAATTAATAAGTAGATTTTTCTCATAATCGTGTGCTTGAAGGGATGATAAAAGTACTGTAAAATTGTTAAAACTGCGTTAACTTAAAACAAAAAACTTTTAAACATTAAAATAATTTATTGAGTTCTACGTTGCGCAGGTCTTTCAGCCTATGGAGTACTTCTTCGAGCCGGCTGCCCGGTATACCTACTTCCATTTGGGAGAATAGCTGGAGGTGCTGTTTCACTATACTACAGTTTGCCTGTTTCAGCACCTGCATAACATCATTTAACTGCGTATAATCAAATTGAATTGAATAAGTTAGCTCAATTGGTCTTTGTATAATGGGTATGGTTTGAAGCACCAGTGCCGACGCTGTTTTGTATGCATTTATCAGGCCCGGAACACCCAGCAAGGTTCCTCCAAAATAACGAACTACAATGATGGTTGTATTGGTAAGCATGCGGCTGTCGATCTGGCCTAAAATGGGTTTACCGGCTGTCCCTGATGGCTCACCGTCATCACTTACCCTGTAATTATCCATTGTCAGCCCCAGCCTGTAAGCAAAACAATGATGAACAGCTTTAGGATGCTCTTTTTTTAATTGCAGAAGATATTTTTTGAATGATTCCACAGTATCAACCGGGTAAGCATATGCAATGAATTTACTTCCACGATCCTTGAATTCTTCTGTTGCAGGCCTGTCAATCGTATAATAATATTCGGAGGATCTTTGTTGCATTATTACTTTACCTTACGTGATTTATTCCTGTAAAAAATAATTTCGTCCCCTGCCATGTTCTCTTTTGAAACCATTTGTTCATTGCTCAGAACCGGGGCCGGGTAGCCATCTTTTAGCTCCATTGCCATATTACTGATCACACGGGCTTCATCCCAGCAACTCGCATCTATAAACGATTGTAGCAACACAGTTCCTCCTTCCACTATCAGTGATGTAAGATTACGCTGCCACAACAAACTTAAAATTACCCCGATGATATTTTCATCTTCTCCCACTTTATAATAATTATTATTCCCATCTTCTTCCTGCTTCACTGTATTGATAATAATTGTAGGGGTGGATCTATCCAGCAAATGAAAACCTTCGGGGATCTGCAAATATTTGTCGACCACGATCCTTACAGGATCTTTCCCCGGCCACAGCCTTGTGGTAAGTGAGGGATCATCATTCAATGCAGTATTTGTTCCAACAATAATAGCAGCTTCTTCACTCCGCCATTTATGAACCATGTGGTTGCTAATGTCATTACTGATCTTAACAGGCGAACGGTCTGCATTGGCGATTTTCTTATCGGCACTCTGAGCCCATTTTAAAATAATATAAGGCCTTTTTTCTTCATGAAAAGTGAAGAACCTTTTATTAAGCTCCAATGCTTCCTGCTCCTTTATGCCTGTAAGAACATTGATCCCTGCTTCTTTTAATTTGCTGATCCCGCTGCCATTCACTTTAGCGAAACTGTCCCGGCAGCCGATCACTACATTGGGTATTTTATGTTTTATGATAAGGTCAGCACAGGGCGGGGTTTTCCCGAAATGAGTGCAGGGCTCCAGGGAAACATACAAAGTACTTTTTTCAATAAGATGCTTTAGCTGCTCCGGAACACTATTTATACAATTCACTTCAGCATGTGCATGACCATATTGCTGGTGATAACCTTCACCGATCACTTTATCATCGTGTACCAGCACAGCTCCTACCATCGGGTTGGGCGCAACATTTCCCGGTGCAAGCAAGGCAAGCTCCAGGCACCGTTGCATGTATGTATCATGAATATTCAAGGCTGTAAAATTAAGTATGTTTGCGGGGATGACAGTCATTGAACTATACAGATCATTCCTGGGTGAACTTGAAAAAATATATGAAAAAGATGAAGCTGCCAACATCAATGATATGTTGTTTGAAAATGTTGCAGGCATAACCCGGCTCGATCTTATAAAAGACCCTTCCCGCATGCTGGATGAAACAACAATGAAACGCCTGGATGGATCTCTCCAGCAGCTCAGACTTCACAAACCCATACAATATGTAACGGGTGAAGCATGGTTCTGCCAGATGAAATTAAAAGTGTCACCGGCAGTATTGATACCGAGACCCGAGACCGAAGAACTGGTGAATGAAGTGATCTCCTTCCTAAAGCAAAATCCCCGGGCAACTGTGATCGATATAGGCACGGGCAGTGGCTGTATTGCCATCGCAATTAAGAAGAATGAACAAACTGCTGCAGTCACAGCTGTTGATATCAGTAAAGAGGCACTGGCCATTGCAGCATCAAATGCTAATGATCAAAGAACTGAGATAAGCTTCATTCAAAATGATTTCCTGGATGCAACAACATGGGATGAACTTGGATTCTATGATGTGATCGTGAGCAACCCACCTTATGTACCGGGCAGTGAAAAAGGATCACTGGATAAAAATGTGACTTACTTTGAACCGCATCTGGCATTGTTCGTAGAAGATGAGCGGCCATTGATCTTTTATGAAAAGATCGCAGCTTTTGCAGGAAAATATTTGAAAGAAAATGGCAAGATCTTTTTAGAAACACATGAGCAACTGGCTGACCAAACTGCAGCCCTGTTCCTAAACGAAAAGTATTCTGTACTGGTAAAAAAAGATATGCAGGGAAAGCAAAGGATGGTGATCGTTACTCGTCGCTCCCTGTAACCGTAGCAGAAGTGGTTGCTCCAAGCTTGCGTGCAGCTTTCATCACTTTCACCACTTCGCCCCATTCCGTAACCGCATCTGCATTGATAACTACAGCCGGCTTTATGCTGTCACCTTCATTGATGTATTTACGTAATTCTGAAACAAGTGAATCAGGCAGGATCTTCTTTGTCCCGATATAAAAGGTTTTGTTCTTGTCAACACTTACCACCACGCTTTGCTTCTGTTTGGTATCACTCTTCGCCTTGGGAACGCTCATCTTGATCACATTGGGATTTGCAAGGGTAGATATCATCAAAAAGAACATCAGCAATATGAACAATATATCATTCAGCGGACCAGTATCCACTTCCGAGTGATCTTCCCTGAATTTTGCTTTTCTTAAACTCACTTTATTATTATTCTAAATTTTGAATGATGGATTTTGAATTAAGTGCCTTGATCTCGCATTTATAATTCAAGATCACTTGGTCGGTTCCTGGAGCACATCAATGAATTCACTGCTTGCAGCTTCCATCCTGTTGGCTGTCCTGTTGATCTGTGTATCCAGGTAACTGTAGCCAAGATAAGCAAGCATACCGATGATCAACCCACTGGCTGAAGTGATGAGTTTGATATACATCGCATCAGCGATCTGGCTGATAGATGGATTGCTGATGGTCGCAAATTCTTTCAGCAATATGACCAGCCCCACGATCGTACCAACGAATCCAAACAGCGGGGCGATGCGTGCGATCACTGAAAGCATGGTAAGGTTCTTTTCCATTTTATACATCTCCAGCTTTCCCACGATCTCCATACTTCTTTCAATGGCATCGATGGGCTTGCCGATACGCTGGATCCCTTTGTCGATCATTCGTGCAACAGGGTTATTGGTATTCTTGGTAAGGCTTCTTGCCGCAGTGATGTTCCCACTACTTACATGATCGCGGATGATGCTCATGAAATTCTCATCGATCTTTCCTGCTTTACGCACTACCATCAATCTTTCAATGAAAAAATATACAGCCAGTGCGAATAATATTCCCAAAGGGATCATTAACGGTCCACCTTTACTTAACAATCCCCAAACGGATTCAACCTTTGCGGAAGATGCTGCTGCTGTGCTTAAACTGTCTGTCTGTAGAAGGATATCAAACATGTGTGATAATTGATTGCTGATTTATTAAAGTTTTTCTGAGCTATTATTATGCCAACTCACTGAAACGTTCTGCAATAAAACGAACAAAATGTTCAGTGCTGCTTAAGGAATTGTTAATCTTAAACTTATTGATATCATAAATAAAAAAAGTGCCGCAATCAATACGACACTTTTCATTCGTATCAATTGAGTTATTTCTTTGATTCCAGCTGCTGCATGGCCATGATCTGCTTCATCGTCTTCTCCATTCCATCACTGCCACCGTCTAAAAATATAACATTCCCTTTTCCATATTCTGCAAAATTCTTCACAGCTTCTACCCACATACTGAACAAAATAACATTGGTATCAAGATTTGCCTGTTTCATTTCCGATGCGGCTTGGCTCATCCCTTTAGCCACTTCTTCCCGGAACAATGCCACCCCCTGCCCACGCAACTGTGCCGCCAGCCTTTCTGCTTCTGCTGCTATCTTGATGGCATTACCTTCTGCTTCTGCAGCTTTGGTCTTGGTGATCAATAATGCCTGGCCTTCATTTTCTGCGGCAGCTTTTAAGTTGTTACTTGCAACTACTTTACTCATACTCATAATGATCGCTTCATCAAAAGTGATATCATTGATCTGGAGATCCTGCAAATGATAACCCCAGCTTTCCAGGGCCACGTCAACCTGTTCTTTCACATTTTCTACAATATCCCTGCGCACATTCAAAACTTCTGCCTGTTTTTTGGTAGATACAAATGCACGGATGCTTCCTTCAACAGTCCGTATCAATGCCTGCATAAGGTCTTTATCACTGATGAATTTAAACGCAACTTTTTGAATGGTTTCTTCATGCTCATTCTGCACTGAATATAAAAGCATCGATTTAAAATAAACATTTGCCTGGTCAATCGTTACGGCCTGGAACTCGAGTTCCACGGAACGGTTTTGAATACTTACTTTTTTATATATCTGCTCCAGGAAAGGTATTTTCAAATTCAAACCCGGTCTCATGATACGGCGGTATTTACCGAACATCGTAACCACACCGATCAATCCCTGGTTGATCGTAACAAAACATCCTAAAAATGCGAATAGCAATAAGAGTATCCACCAGTAATCTTTGAAAAATTCCATAATGTAAATATTTTGCGTAAGGTAGTATTTTTTGAGATGCAGAATAAAGAATGATTCCAGCATCCGGCATCAGGTATCTATGCCTTCTCTTCCCATATCGCAGCTAAATGAACGATCGTTTCTGACGCTTTCATCATATCATTCACGCCGATCCACTCCAGCTTGCTGTGAATGTTCTGCATGCCTGTAAAAATATTCGGGCATGGCAATCCCATATAACTCAACCGGCTTCCGTCAGTTCCTCCACGGATACTTTCTGTCTTTACTTTCAACCCCGAACGGCTGATCGCTTCGGCTGCGTAAGCTGCAACCTGCGGATGTTTATCCAGCACTTCCTTCATATTCCTGTATTGCTCCTGCTGTATATATTCCACGCTGCATCCTTTATAATTTGCCAGTACGTCTTCAGCAATTTTCTTTAACCTGCTGTGGTGTGCCTTTAACCCTTCAGTGGTAAAATCCCTTACAATAAAATTGATGGTCGCCTTTTCAGCAATTCCATTGATCGCAACAGGATGAACAAAGCCCTGTCTGCCTTCTGTAGTTTCCGGGCTCCATTCATTTTTTGGCAATGCTTCCAGGATATGCCCGGCGATCTTCATTGCATTCACCAGTTTATCTTTTGCATAACCGGGATGTGCGATCACTCCATGGATGATGATGGCTGCCCCATCAGCACTGAATGTTTCATCTTCCAGGCTTCCTGCTTCACCTCCATCGAGTGTATATCCAAAGTCAGCGCCCAGCTTTTTCATATCAATCTTTGCCGTTCCTTTTCCTACTTCTTCATCAGGGGTAAATACGATCCTTATCTTTCCATGCTTTATACCGGTATTACTCATTAAGTATTGTGCAGCCTGCATGATCACTGCCACCCCCGATTTATCATCTGCACCCAGTAAAGTATTACCGCTGGCAGTAATGATGTCTCCACCTATATGTTTTTCCAGGTATGCAGTATCTTCTTTCTTCAACACCTGTGATTTATCATCAGGCAGTATGATATCATCACCATTGTAATTTTTATGAAGGATCGGCTTTACGTTCGTTCCGCTGCAATCAGGTGCTGTGTCCACATGCGAACAAAAACAGACCACGGGCACATTTTGCTTATCACTGTTTGACGGGATGGTTGCATACACATATCCATATTCATCCAGCTCAACATCTGCAAGTCCCATTTGTCTCAGCTCTTCAAATAATATTTTGCTTAGATCTTTTTGTTTCTCCGTAGTGGGGTAACTATCACTGGTGGGATCACTTTGTGTATCCACCTGTACATAACGCATGAAACGTTCGGTGAGTTCGGCTTTGTTTATTTCTATCATGATTTTTATATGAGAAGTAAAATTAAGGAATGATGCCGGATAGTGGATACCCGACTGCAGGTGGCCCGGCATCCCGGATCAAACATAGAGTATAAAAAAAGCAGCTTACTTCCGTAAACTGCTTTTATAAATAAAATTATTATTGTTCTCCTAAACTATCTCCACCAGTTCTATATCAAATACCAATTCCTGGCCGGCAAGAAAATGGTTTGCATCAAGTACAATAACATCATCTTTCACTTCAACCACAACAACCGGTACCGGTTGTCCATGTTGATTGCTGAGTGTAAGTGCCATTCCCGGTTCAAGTTTCATATCAGGCGGCACATTTTCTTTGGGAAATGGTATGATCGCTTCATCACTTCTTTCCCCATATCCTTCTTCTGCAGAGATGTTGATCGTTTTTTTATCCCCCTTTGCCATTCCCGGTAACGCAGCATCAAATCCTTTGATCATCTGGCCGGCACCTACTGTGAATTCCAATGGCTCCCTTCCTACAGAAGAATCAAACTGTTCTCCTGATGTTAACTTTCCTGTGTAATGTACTCTTACTACATCACCTGCTTTGACTTGTTGCATAATTTTTATTTTTTTGTTTCCAGCTGATGAAATGCTCATCAGCATCCTTGCGTCGCACACATGTACATCCCAGCGCTGCGGAGCATAAGAGAATGGCAAAATTATGAAAACCTTAAGGGTTGCCGAAATTAAAAATGCATTGTTCAGTTGTCAATTAAATAACTTTAGGCAACTTTAACATATGAAACGATCCAGTATTATTCTATCGATCCTGTTGGGTACTTTAACCAACATCGGCTGTGCACAGGTCCCGGTTCAGCGAACGGGCAGCAACACAAACATAATTACCGGTGCAGACAGGATGCAGGTCTATCTTCCGTTATTGCAGGGAAAATCAGTGGCTGTTTTCGCAAACCAGACAAGCATGGTAGCGAATACCCACCTTGTTGATACGCTGTTGAAAAGCGGTATCCGGATCGTAAAGATATTCGGCCCCGAACATGGGTTCCGTGGCAATGCCGATGCCGGAGAACATATCGACAATGCAGTTGATAAAAAAACAGGTATCCCTGTCATCAGCCTTTATGGAGATCACAAAAAACCAACCCCGGAAGATTTTAAAGGCGTTGATGTATTGGTATTCGATATACAGGATGTAGGTGTACGTTTTTACACTTATATTTCTTCGCTTCAATATTTTTTAGAGGCTGCATTGGAAAATCATAAGCCATTGATGATACTTGACCGTCCAAACCCAAATGGCTTTTATGTAGATGGCCCGGTGTTAGAGCCGGCATTTAAAAGTTTTATCGGGATGCAATCCATCCCCATCGTTTATGGAATGACCATTGGTGAATATGCATTGATGCTTGCCGGCGAAAACCTGCTTTCAGAAACGGCCAATAAGATAAATGCATACAATGTCACTACAGAACCAACTGTGGATACACCTTTCCATGTTACTGTGATCAAATGCAGGAATTATGATCACAATACAAAATATTTGCTGCCTGTAAACCCCTCTCCCAATTTAAAACAGATGCAGTCTGTTTATCTCTATCCATCCACCTGCTTTTTTGAAGGAACTGTCATGAGTGAAGGCAGGGGTACGGATAAACCATTCCAGGTATTCGGTCACCCAACATTACCGAAGAACTTATATTCTTTCACACCAATGCCGAATGAGGGGGCAAAGAGCAGTAAATGTTTTTACCAGAAATGCTACGGCTGGGATTTATCCGGGAGCAATGAGGAAGTTCTAAAGAAATTAAATGGCCGCATACAACTGGGTTATTTCATCGAAGCTTATAAACTCTTCCCGGGCAAAGACAGTTTTTTCCTAAAAAATAATTTCATCAACAAGCTTGCAGGCAATGATGTTTTCATGAAACAGATCAAAGACGGCATTCCGGAAGAAGAGATCAGGAAAAGCTGGGAGCCAGCACTCACTCAATTCAAAGCGAAAAGAAAAAAATACCTGCTCTATACAGATTTTGAATAAAGCTCTTATTCCGTCATTGCAAGGCACGAAGCAATCTATTTCGGAATTTCCTGATTGCAGCATACTTCACTGCGTTCGCAATGACGACATCCTGTGAAGTACAGTTACGTTTATTTACCTTCGCATGCATGAATAGCAGGGATCTTCGAATAATTTTTATGGGCACACCCGAGTTTGCAGTTGCTTCACTCGACAAGCTTGTGCAGTCAGGTCATAACATTGTTGCTGTTGTGACAGCACCGGATAAAGAAGCAGGCCGTGGTATGCAGTTGCAACAAAGTGCAGTAAAAAAATATGCTGTAGAAAAAGATCTTCACATTCTTCAGCCGGAAAAATTAAAAGACCCTGCATTTATAGATGCATTGCGTTCATTGAAAGCAGACCTGCAGGTCGTTGTCGCTTTCAGGATGCTTCCCGAAATCATTTGGAACATGCCACCCATGGGAACCATCAATGTACATGGATCATTGCTGCCGCAATACCGTGGCGCCGCCCCCATCAACTGGGCAATCATCAATGGTGAAAAATTCACCGGTGTTACAACTTTTAAACTGAAACATGAAATTGATACTGGCGATATTTTGTTGCAGGAAAGTTTTCCCATCATCGAGGATGATAATGCCGGAACTGTTCATGATAAAATGAAAGAAGTTGGCGCAAACCTCCTGGTAAAAACGATCGAGGGCATTGCAAACAATACATTAAAAGAAAAACCACAACAGGCAGCAGCTGACACACAAGACACAACTTTACATCATGCTCCAAAGATCTTCACTGAAACATGTAAGATCGGGTGGAATAAAACGGCGGCCGAGGTCAATAATTTAATAAGAGGTTTATCGCCCTACCCTGCTGCATTCACTATGCTGGGAGATAAAAAATTAAAGATCTATAAGGCAGAAGTAATCAGGAATCTTGCTTCATCAACTATTGGCGAATTTGATACAGACAATAAAACATATCTACGTTTTGCCTGCAGCGATGGGTATATTTATATCAAGGACCTGCAACTGGAAGGAAAGAAAAGAATGCCGGTGGAAGATTTTCTCAGGGGATATCGCTTCACATGATCATAGGTTCAATAAAAAAGCCCGGAATACCGGGCTTTAAGTTTCATTCTTAAATAAATTATTTTACACCTAGCTTCAGCAAAAGCGTTTTGTCAATAGCTTCTTTGGGAACAACGAGGCTGATGGTATTTATCCCGAAATACGCTTCAGATACATTCACATAACCATCGTATGGCCCGTTCACTCCCCATGAATTCTTTACGATAAAAAATGTTTTGCCGCCTTTTGATTTTTCAATCCCTGTTATATGCATCAGGTGATCGTCCTGTGTGGTAAGGTTCTCAAATAATTTCTGGCGCAATGCAACATTCCATTCATCTTCCTTTGTGTCGGCACTAACAGTATTTGCAGTTGATCTTTCTTCTGCATCTCTGTTCACAAACAATCCCAAACCATTCCTTGCCATAAAACCACTGTTGCTCACATCTGCATCCCACATCACTGTATATCCTTTATTGACCGCCCCTTTAACAACCTGCAGCATTTCTGTTTCAGGAATATTATAATAACTTCCATTGCTGAAATTATCAGGAACTTCTAAAATGAACGGTTCGTAAAACGGGTGATGAGTAAATGAAGTGATATTCACATAATCATCAGCCTTGAATTTCAGAACATCGGCAGCATATGTTTTGGCTGTATATTTTTTCCCGTTTACTTCAAACTCAGCGGGAGGAACACCGATATTATCATTCAGTATTTTTTTATACCCTTCAAGCCAGTTTGGATCAAGGGGTTTTGCCTTCAGTATGTTGTCAAGATATTCTTTCAACAGGATCACCAGCTTTGAATGGTTCAATGCTGTTTCATCAGGTTTCAATCCACTGTATACAGACTGGGGCATGGCACCATAAGTTGCGATCGACCTTATCACATCATGTCCCAGGCCACCTTCACCAAATTGTGCATTGCCCTGGCGTAAAACATAATTCCTTGCTTTTTCGATATACATATTATATACGGTGAACATTTCACTCAGGTCGATATCAGTTTTATTATATCTCAGGAACTGGCTTTCCAGTAAGGACGTAGTTGAAAAACTCCAGCAGGTACCGGTTCTTGCCTGATCCTTTACAGTTGTGGCTGCATTGTTCTTTGCTACGGTAAATCCATCATTCTGCTTTTGAATAAGATTCAGCTTCCCTCCTGCCTGTGAGAACACAGCACTTACAACAAACAGGTTGACAAAAACAACCGTTACAATTTTCTTCATTTTCATTTTTTAGAAATTTATTATTGATTCAAAGTTATCCGAATTTGTTCCCAGTTCTGCAGCCGCTGCATTGCTTACTCTTATGATCAGTCCTTCATTCTGTTTAAGGTCAGGTATCAGGTCAAGTACTTTTGCATAGATCGTTTTCTGGTTAACAGGATTGGTGATCCTTACTATTGTTCCGGCTGCTGCAGTATTCATGAGGCAATAATACTTGCCATCTTCCCAACCACTTGTACTTTTAAAAACGCCAGCCCTGCCTTTCTCTTCCTGCAGAACTGTTTTGCCGGTAACCTGTTTATCAAAAACAGTTTTGAACGCTCCCCCTTTAAAGTTTTTGCCGGTAACATTTTTGGCTTCCTCTTTAACAGGTTCTGTTTTTATTGCTTTGTCAACCTGTGTCTTTTCTGGCTCTGCCACTTTCGCTGTTTCTTTAACAACTGGTTTTATTTCTTCTTTACTTTCTTTGGCGGGATCGGTTGTCTTTGCAGTCCCATAACCAATAATAAGATTGGTTCCTTCACTCACTCCTTCTCCTGTGATCTTATTCCATTTTTTTATATCATCGACCGTTACATTGTACAACTTACTGATGTGATACAATGTTTCTTTTTTAGCAACCTTATGATATATCGCTGCTTCTTTTTTCGCGGGGGTCTTTGCTACCGGTTCAGGTTTTGAAACTTTTTCAGTTTCTTTTTTCACAGGTTCTTTTTTTACAAACTTTTCAGGTTCCTTTTTTTCAGGCTCCTTCTTTGGCGCATCTGTGCCTAAAGGCGCCATGGTTTTATTTGCCGGGATCTTAATGACCTGCCCAAGGGTCAAACCTGTTTCGACAGGAATATTGTTATAGGCTGCCAGTTCACGCGGATGTACATTGTACAGGCGGGCAAGCGAGTATAATGTTTCTTTGGCTTTGACAACATGTGTTTTTTGTGCGACCGCAAAAAGCGGCATAAAAAACAGCAAGACAATAAAATTTTTCATAGATGAAATTTATTCTTACAAAGATGCAGAAATAAGTTGGTTAACAAAATACCTGTGTCCGCGGAATATCCTTAGCGGTTCTTAAACCTGCCGAATGTACTCACATATGCGTTAAGATGAATTTAAAATTTGCTAGGTTTCATTTATTAAGGATACGCCAGTTTTTTGGATAGTAATTATTGACCCGGTTAGGCAATATTTTTATCCAGCCCAGCGTTGCCCCCTCAAATTTTATCAATGCCCATCCTTTTTGACCGGTGTTCATTGTGATGTCCTGGCGGCGCAGGTATTGTAATGCAGTTTCCTTATCTACATCAACAGAAGGAACAGTTGAATTTAAAAGACCACTCAATGCAAGCTCATGATCGGGTATTAATTCATTCCGTATCAGGGTGCCGATCTTTACACCTGCCTTTTTGATGTACAGCGAAGATTGGAGTAACTGCATATCATTCATCAATTCCCCCGGTATAGCAATGATCTCATCCTGCCATTTAAAAAAAACCAGGTCACCGGTATCCAGGTAAGGCTCAATGATCTCCTTTTCCGTTTTGCTGAGCAGCTGTGGTTTGTTTTTTAGTTTTGGATCGATCCTCCCACCAGTGTCGACGATCCCGTTTTTTTTGAATGCTGCAATAAAGAACCCTTCTCCTTTCAGTCTATCAGGGTAAAACCGGTAGCCATATGCATGATGGACCGTTGAATCCGATTCCACAATATTCCATTCATCTTTTAAATGAAGCCGGGTACTTGTAAATTCATTGCCTGACAAAAGCCATTCGCAGATATCTTCATCTTCTTTTTCAGAATAAGAGCAGGTTGAGTAGATCAGAACACCTCCGGGCTTTAATGAGGAATGCACATCAGCCAATATCCTTTGCTGCCGTTGACTGCACAGCTCTACATTATTCGTGCTCCATTCACCGATCGCCCCGGGATCTTTGCGGAACAGCCCACTTCCACTGCAGGGAGCATCCACCACGATCACATCAAAAAATCCAGGTAGCCGCTGGAAATCCTTAGGATCATTATTAGTGACGATCACATTTGCAGCACCCCACTTGGTAATATTCTCTGATAGAATATTTACCCTTGTTTTAATGATCTCGTTACTGACCAATAAACTTTTTGCAGAAATAACAGACTGGATCAAAGTTGATTTACCACCGGGAGCCGCACAGAGATCGAGCACCCTCAATGGCTCATTTAATTCACATGTTTGTTTGATCGCTTCTTCTAAAAACATGCTGCTGGCTTCCTGTACATAATATGTACCGGCATGAAACAGGGGATCTGATGTAAATGAAGGCCGTTCGGAAAGATAATGGCCCTGTGAACTCCAGGGAACTCTTTGGAGCGTTGTATGTTGCGTGTTGTGTGTTGCGTTTTTTAATGGATTGTATCTTATAGAAATAACCTGCTCGCCTGACTCATGCACTTTTTTAAGAGCATTTTCATCAAAGCCTTTTGCCGTTTGTAAAGAACCAAGCAGCGCCGCAGGTAGTTGTTGAGACAAGTCTTTATATTTGATTCATGCCAAAATTAAATATGATTATATGAAAAAGATCTTTTTCCTGCTATGCATGCTAATTATTACCAGCTTTTCTTTCGCACAAAAATTTCCCGATAGCTGGACTGATGGAAAATACTACACAGTGAATGGAGCCAGGTTATATACCGTAACAGTTGGCACGGGTAACCCGATGTTCATCATTCCCGGCGGTCCCGGCGGTTATCATTTATCATACCGCGGGTTCGATTCATTAACGGTGAATTCAAATATTCAACTGATATACTTTGATGCATTTGGAAGAGGTAAGTCAGATACCGCGAAAGATGTAAAAGAATATTCACTGGAAAGGGATATTGAAGACATTGAAGGATTGAGGAAAGCCATGCATCTTGACAAGATCAGTTTACTGGGCCATTCTTATGGAAGCCTGGTGGCACAGGGCTATGCTGTTAAATATGGACAATACCTTAGTCACCTGATCATAGCAAATGGATTTCACAGTTATGTGATGTGGCAGGAAAATGATGACAACAGCAATCATGAGATCAAAACGAATTATCCTGAAGTATGGGACACATTGATGAAGATAAGGGAGCAGGGATATATTTCAAGAGATGAACTTCACCAGGAGATCTACGGAAGAGTTCCTTACGGATTTTTGTATGCATACAATCCTTCAAAATTTACCGGTGCCGGGAACAACAGGCCTTACCCGAATCCATTCAATACAAAATTATATTACCAGATGGTTGGCAAGGACGGTGATTTTATTGTAGGAAGCGATATCGGCAATTTTGATTTCAGGACACAACTGAAGGACCTGAAGATGCCTGTGCTTGTTATTGCAGGAAGATTTGACCGTGTTGCGGTGCCTTGGATGCAGGTGAAATACATACAATATTGTCCACAGGCCAAATTCGTAATGTTTGAAAGAAGTGGCCATAATCCACAGGTGGAAGAACCTGCAAAGGAATTTCAGCTGATCAAAGAGTTTTTGAAGAAGTAAATAAAGGCTAAACAGATTTTATCTCGTTGACAAGATCCTGCAAAACTTTCTTAGCATCACCAAACAACATACTTGTTTTTGGCTGGAAGAATAATGCGTTTTCGATACCTGCATAACCAGGTTTCATACTTCGCTTGTTCACGATCACATTCTTGGCAAGCTCCACTTCAAGTATCGGCATTCCGTATATGGGAGAAGAAGGGTCATTTTTTGCAGCCGGGTTCACCACATCATTTGCACCAAGTATCAATACGGCATCACATGTTTTGAATTCATCATTGGCATCATCCATTTCAAGCAGTTTCTCATAGCTCACGTCAGCTTCAGCAAGCAATACATTCATGTGGCCCGGCATACGACCTGCAACAGGATGAATAGCATATTTGACATCCACGCCTTTTTCGTTCAGCAGTTTTTCAAGCTCGTGACAGATATGCTGTGCCTGTGCCACTGCTAAACCGTAGCCGGGAACGATCATCACTTTATTTGCATAACTCATTACCATGGCTGTATCACTCAGGCTTATCTCTTTATAATGCCCCTGCTCCTGTGAACCTTTACTGGCTACAGCATTACCTCCGCCAAATGAACCGATCAATACATTTCCTAAAGAACGGTTCATTGCTTTGCACATTAATATTGTCAATAAAGTTCCTGCAGCACCAACCAGGATACCGCCGGTAAGCATCACTTTATTGTCGTATAAAAATCCACCGCATGCCGCCGCCACACCTGTAAATGAATTGAGCAGTGAAATAACAACCGGCATATCTGCCCCGCCGATAGGCATTACAAACAGTACACCGTATAATAATGAGAGGGTGAAGACTGCATAAAACACGAACTGGAGTTTTCTCAAATTTGCCAGGTGTTCCGGCATTGCGTGAACTTCTCCTGTGAAGAAATTAGTGGCGTTAATAGCCAGGTAAGCAGACAAACCGACGATGACCAGCAACAAAAGTATATTAATAATATTCTGCCCGGGAAAACTAAAGTCTTTCACTTTGCCATTCAATTTTCCCCATGCGATAACAGATCCTGCAAATGAAACAGAACCGATGATCAAACCCAGGATGATAATAAGCAGCCTGCCCGAATTAAAATCATGTATCTGAACATAAGAGCTCAAAGCCTCTCCTCCCATTTTGGTATAACTGATAAAAGGAGCAATTAGATCGTCAAACTCAACCAATGAAATAAGCATGGCACATGCTCCCCCCATTCCATTGAACAGGCTCACCATTTCAGGCATAGCCGTCATCTTTACTTTTTTGGCTGCCAATGTTCCGATGATGGCACCGATCAATAAACCGCCGAATATCCATGGGTAATTATGCAGGCCTTCACCTGTTTCAGCATTTTTATATAAGAAGATCGTTGCAAAAATAGCGATGCTCATACCCAATGCAGCAACAAGGTTTCCTTTCCTGGCAGACAAAGGATGCGACAACATCTTTAAACCGATGATGAAAGTGACTGAAGCAAATAAGTAACAAATGGTAAGTATGTGTCCGCCCATGTTTTTGATTATGATTTTACTTCACGCCATGCTCTCTTCGGGGAGAGACGGTATGATCCAGATCAATTCGTATAATTCGTGTTATAAATTTTATTTTTTCTTTTTAAACATTTCCAGCATCCTGTCGGTAACAACAAATCCGCCAACCACATTGAGTGTTCCCAATATCACCGCCAAAAATCCAAGTATCAATGCAAGATAATTTCCTGCTTCAGCCTTTCCCATTACAATGATGGCGCCGATGATCACCACGCCATGAATAGCATTTGCTCCACTCATCAATGGGGTATGCAATACACTTGGCACACGGCCGATCACTTCAATACCAACGAATATCATCAGGATCACTATGTATATGATCTGTTGATTGACAGATATCCAGTTTAGAATACTTTCCATTATCTTAAGTTGATATGTTGATGTAGTTAACATTGTTGACAGAGGAAAACCTTATCAACTTTGTCAACACTATAAACTTTTTAATCTTTCGCTTGTTATCTTCCCTTCATGCCCAATACATGTACCTTTCACCAGGTCATCATTAAAATTCAGATCCAGTTTTCCCTCTTTAATGATAAGCTGTAAGAAATTAAGGATGTTCTTTCCATATAATTTACTGGCATCACTTGGCATTGCTGCGGGCAGGTTTGAATTTCCTGCAATGCAGATTCCGTGGTAACTGATGGTCTCATTATTTTTCGTGAGCTCTGTATTACCTCCTGTTGCAGCAGCAAGATCGATGATGACAGAACCGGGTTTCATGCCCGCGATCATTTGTTCAGTTATCAATAGCGGTGCTTTTTTACCGGGTATCTGTGCCGTAGTGATTACAATATCAGCTTTGGCAACACTTTCAGCGATCTTCGCTTTTTGGCGTTGCATGAATTCTTCACTTTGTTCAACAGCATAACCACCTGCACCGGTAGCATCAGCAGCGCCTTCCACTTCTACGAATTTTGCTCCAAGACTCATCACTTCTTCCTTTACTGCGGGCCTTGTATCAAAAACCTCTACTGCAGCGCCAAGCCTTCTTGCGGTGGCGATGGCCTGCAAGCCTGCAACACCGGCACCCAGTATCAGCATCTTTGCAGGAGGAACTGTTCCGGCTGCCGTCATGAACATGGGAAAATATTTTGGGAAAAGATTGGCCGATAACAGCACTGCTTTATAGCCCGCAATATTGGCCTGGCTGCTTAGGACATCCATGCTTTGTGCACGGGTGGTTCTTGGAAGCATGTCGATGCTGAAAATGGTAAAACCCTTCTCAGCCCAATCCCTCATCATCGTAATATTATAGAGTGGCTGAAATAAACCGAAAAGAACCTTTGCTTTACAATGGTTGATATCAGGAATTGTAAGAGGGTGGATAGATAATACCAGTTCTGCTGTTTCCAACAACACTTCCCTGGTTGCAATATTGGCACCGGCTTCTGAATATTTTATATCCGTTGCAAAAGCTTTTTCCCCTGCGCCATGCTCAACAAGTACATCAACATTCCATTTTTTCAGGATGGCAATATGTTCGGGTAATAATGAGACTCTGGTTTCAGGCGTTGGTTCTTTTAACAATCCGATGATCATACGCTATATATAGCTTCGAAGTTAGTGAAAATTAAAATCTGATCTTGAAATGCTGTTTAATTTTAAAATCAGGATTAAAAAAAACAAGCCCGATAAAAAAAAGATCAATACTTAACGTGACTGAAGGATGTGCCTGTATTTCTGCCCACGCCTCTTCCATTTCTTCGCTCCAGTGAATGTCGTCAAAAATAATAATGGAATCGGCTGTTATATAAGGAAGCATTTTATTGAGGTAATCCAGGGTTGGTTCCCTGCGATGATTTCCATCTATGAATACAAGCCCTGCCTGCTGTATCTTTTGTAACAACGGTTGCAGGGTCTGATCAAAATTGCCTTCTATCAACTGTATATTATCAAGACCAAGTTCATTGAAATTTTCTTTTGCAATGGCAGCGATCGCCGGGGCTCCTTCCAAAGTATATACAGTTGCAGCGGAGTTCCCGCTTGCCATGTAAGCAGTGGTTGTTCCAAAAGAGGTACCAAGTTCAACTATATTGAAAGGCCGGTAATGATCAACAATGCGGAAAAGCAGCTGTGCATATTTTTTATGCTTCAATGATGATGCCGCGATCTTATGTACTAACCTTTTTCTTGTTTTAATGACTGCAGAACCTGCACCATGATCTTCCACATCTATGAGCTTCATATTGCTCAATAGCTTTTTTCTTTGCTCTTCGATCCGATCATAGCAATCATATTGTTCCTTATCATTCAAAACCTGTGTAATAAAATCAAACACGAATGGGGAATGCACGCCATGTCCTTTGCCATTGGAGGCATTGATATAATAATGAATGTATTTTTTTGCTAATTGAAATGCAGGATACAACGTAATAATAAATAAGGAATGTAAAATAAGAAATCAGCCGGCCAAAATTCATGATCGTTTTTCCCATGTCTGGAAACTGTAAGAATATACATGCTTCTCATCAACGGCAAAATCAACCTGTTCTACAAGCTGCCATTTTTTTTCATCAATAACAGGGAAAAAGGTATCTCCTTCCAGCTTTGCGTGCACACGGGTCATATAGATCCTGTCTGCGATATCCATACTTTGTTTGTAAATCTCCCCACCGCCAATGATGAATATTTCATTGCAATTTGTTTTTTCCGCCTGCTTCAATGCATCATCCAGGTCCTTTGCCACCCAAACATTTTCTGCTTTCCAGCCCGGTTGTCTTGTTATTACAATGTTTGTCCTTCCCGGCAGATCTTTGTTCAATGCTTCAAATGTTTTTCGTCCCATCAATACTGTTGTGGCCCATGTTTTATTCTTAAAGAATTTCATGTCGTTAGGCAATGACCACAACAATTGATTGTCCTTGCCAATGGCATTGTTTTCTGAAGCAGCAACGATGAGTGAAATGATCATATTTAATTTTTAAACTTCTTTGTGCATCTTTGAGTCTTTCTGCCTTAGTGGCAACATAAAATAGCCACAAAGACACCAAGACACAAAGTAACACTAAGAATTAAACAGCAACAGGTGCTTTTATTGCAGGATGACTTTGATAATTCAGCAACTCAAAATCTTCAAACTTGAAATCGAAAATATTCTTTACTGAAGGATTTATTTTCATCCGGGGCAATGCAAATGGCGTTCTTGTCAATTGCAGTTCTGCCTGTTCAAAATGATTGCTGTATAAGTGCACATCGCCAAATGAATGAATGAATTCACCGGGTTCCATATCACAAACCTGTGCGATCATCAAAGTAAACAAAGCATAAGATGCGATGTTGAATGGAACACCCAGGAAAACATCTGCGCTGCGTTGATATAACTGGCAACTGAGTTTTCTTTTTCCATTTTTATCCGGTGCCGAAGTATAGAACTGGAAAAGGCAATGACATGGCATCAGTTTCATTTTTGGGAGATCGGCAACATTCCATGCGCTGATGATCATACGCCTGCTGTCTGGATTATTTTTTAATTGATTGATGACATCAGTAACCTGGTCTACTTCCACGCCACCCGCCCCTTCCCAGCTGCGCCATTGTTTTCCGTACACCGGCCCGAGATCACCGTTCTCATCAGCCCATTCATCCCATATCCTTACATTATTCTCTTTTAAATAACCAATATTCGTATCCCCATCCAGGAACCAAAGCAACTCATGGATGATGCTTTTCAAATGCGTCTTTTTAGTAGTCACCAACGGGAAACCATCCTGCAGGTTAAAGCGCATCTGGTAACCAAATACACTCCTCGTGCCGGTGCCTGTTCTGTCAGATTTATCCACCCCGGTTTGAATGATATGTTTTACAAGATCTAAGTATTGTTGCATGGGCGCAAATTAAGTTAAAACTGAAAAGCTAAAACTGAAAAGTTATTCAGAGATCGATTTCAAAGCTTACAAGTTAAAAAAGTTGATAAAGCCGTTTAAACCCTGCCAACTTTATCCGCCTGTCAGCTCAAAATTGTACCTTTGCATCGAAGAATTTCGATATGAGTAAAAAAGGTAAAGTATTGATGGCGATGAGCGGTGGTATAGACAGTACCGTTGCGGCTTTGATGCTTCATAAAGAGGGTTATGAAGTTGTGGGGATCACTATGAAAACATGGGATTATGCTACCAGTGTGGGTACTACAGGCAAAAAAGAAACGGGTTGCTGCAATATTGATAGTTTTAACGACGCCAGGCTGGCCGCTGTTCAGCACGGCTTTCCTCACTTCATACTGGATATCAGGGAAGAATTCGGCGATTTTGTGATCGAGAACTTCGTGGAAGAATATATTGCCGGCCGTACACCCAACCCATGCGTCATGTGCAACACGCATATAAAATGGCGTGCCCTTTTGAAACGGGCAGATGCACTTGGCTGCGATTTTATTGCTACCGGCCACTATGCGCAGGTTCACCAGCACACTAATGGAAGGTTCTTTATAAGAAAAGGCCTGGATGAGACCAAAGACCAAAGCTATGCTTTATGGGGACTTCAACAGGATCTGTTAAGCCGCACTTTGCTGCCATTGGGAACTTACCGCAAAAGTGCTATCAGGCAGATGGCCCATGACTTTGGTTATCCCGAACTGGCAAAGAAAAATGAGAGTTACGAAATATGTTTTGTCCCGGATAATGATTACCGCGGCTTCTTAAAACGCAGGGTTGAAGGATTGGAAGAAAAAGTAAAAGGCGGAAATTTTGTTGACCCGGCAGGTAATATCCTGGGCAAACACAAAGGTTATCCTTTTTATACTGTAGGCCAGCGCAAAGGACTTGATATTGCCCTGGGCCGTCCCGCATTCGTAACGGAAATAATCCCTGAAACAAATACAGTCGTCTTGGGTACTGAAGATGACCTTAACCGTACCGAAATGCAGGTGAATCAGCTCAACTGGATCAAATATGATGGAATATCAGAAGGAATGGAAGCCTTAACTAAGATCCGTTATAAAGATAAAGGGGCCTTAAGTAACTTATTTACATACGAAAATGGCATTAAAGTACGTTTCTATGAGCATGTGAAGGGTGTTGCCCCGGGCCAGAGTGCAGTTTTTTATGAAGGCGATGACGTGATCGGTGGAGGAATCATCCAAAGATCGTCATTACTGTAACAATAACAGGCAGCTTTTTTCAGCTGATTAAAGTCTTAATCGTAAAAATTGTAACTTGTATCTGCCCGTCCCGCTGAACCCGGCATGACCAAAACAAAAAGAAACACATGAAGAAATATCCATTATTCCTGTTCACTGCTGCTGTGATCATTTCCTTCAGCGCCTGTAAAAAATCCAGTGAAGATTTTAAAACAGCAGGACTGGAACAATACTTCCCGCTTACAGCTGGAAAATACATTACTTATAGTCTCGACTCCCTGGTTTATACAAACTTTGGTACTTCAACAGAAATTCACACTTACCAGGTGAAATTCCAGGTGGATGCACAGATAACAGATAACCTTGGCCGCCCCGGCTACAGGATCATCAGGTATATCCGCAGCAATGATACAGATCCATGGGTTCCAGATAATACTTTCATGGCCATCAATAATACTTATACACTTGAATTTGTTGAGAACAATATGAGGTTCCTGAAACTTCATCAACCAATAAGAGATGATTATTCCTGGAAAGGCAACACTTATATCGATACTTATTCCGTGAATTCAGAAGTGAGATACCTCGATGACTGGGATTATATCTATGAAGCTGTTGGCCAGCCTCAGACTGTTGGTACTTATTCACTCGATACCTGCCTGGTGGTTAATCAGCGTGATGAAGTGATCGGCAATCCTTCCGATCCCAATGCATATAGCGAGATAAACTATGGACAGGAAAAATATGCCAGCGGTATCGGGATGGTCTACCGCAAATTCTCTCATAGTGAATACCAGCCACCGGTACCGGGGCTTGGCGGCCATTTTGTAACCGGTTCATATGGCGTTACAATGACCATGATCGACCACAATTAATTATTTTTTCCTGCTGAATGCAACAAAGTCGGTGCCGGGAACTGTTTCCAGCCCTGCCTGCCTGAACATTGTTATCAATTGGCCACGGTGATAGGTTGAATGATTGAACAAATGAACCAGTACTTCAAACATGGGTTGTTTGAATTGTTCTTTCTTTGAATTGCGGTAAATGAATTCATGTTCCAATGCAGATTCGGTTGCAAGGTCAACCCACTCTTTCCATTGTTTGGATTGTTTCATCAGGCTATTCCCAAGTTCAAGTATAGATCCATTGAATGTTTTACTGGGCACTTCCACATGTTCCTGCAATTTCATGCGTTGCCACCAGATCGATTCAGCATCCAGCATATGAAGCAGTGTAAGGTAAATGGATTTGAAGCTGCTGTTTATTTCCCTGTTGATCTGGTCGTCCGACAAATTGGATGTGCATTCGATCATTTTTTGATTGGCCCACACATTATAGGCCGCATACTGCAATAAGAGTTTTTTCATAACAACACATTTGAATTCCAAAAATAACTGAATTAAAAATCCTGTTTACTTTTTTCAAATCAGGACTTATAAGTATTTTCAAATCCTAATAAACATTTATCATGGATATATCGATCAGGAATGCAGTAAAGGAAGATTGCAAAAGAATGATGGAGTTGATACATGAGCTGGCGGTGTATGAGCGGGCAGCTGATGAGGTTACCGTAAGCTTTGAGCATTTTGTTGAAAGTGGTTTCGGGGAAAACCCTGTTTGGTGGGCATATGTAGCTGAGGTTGACAATAAAGTAGAAGGATTTGCGTTGTGTTATGCTAGATACAGCACCTGGAAAGGCAGGCGTCTTTACCTGGAAGACCTGCTGGTTACAGAGAAAATGAGGGGGAAAGGGCTGGGCAAATTACTGTTCGACCGGTTGATCGAGGAATGCCGGGAAAAAAAATACAGTGGCATGATGTGGCAGGTACTCGACTGGAATGAGCCAGCAATTAATTTTTATAAAAAATATAAAGGAGTTAATATAGATAGGGGCTGGCTGAATTGCAATTTGTCGCCATAATGATTTCTCCATTGAATAATCCAAAATCACTATTATGAAAAAAACGTTTACCGCTCCTTTTCTTATCCCGTTATTAGCATCCATCCTGCTTTTATCCTGCAAGAAAACAGATACTACTTATGAGCCTATAGTAAAGGATCCTGTTGCTGATCTCAGCACAATGGTAAATACAGCTTCTATATCTGGTTTTGTTACCGATGAAAATAATCACGCCGTTGCAGGTGCTACTGTTAGCATCGGAACAGCTACAACTGTTACTACCGACCAGTTTGGTTTTTTCCAGGCAAAAAATATTGCTGTTGTCAAAAACGCAGCCGTGGTAGTAGTCAATAAACCAGGTTATTTTAAAGGCATCAAAACATTTATAGCAGATGAGAATAAGGCTGCTTTTTTCAGGATCAAACTCTTACCCAAGACCAATAGCGGAAATTTCAATGCTGTTACAGGCGGAAATGTGATCCTTGCAAGCGGGTTAAAAGTTGAATTGCCTGCCGGCGCTGTTGTAAATGCCGCTACCAACACGGCTTATACCGGTCCGGTAAATGTTGCAGCACATATGATAGATCCTACGGCAGCAGATCTCTATGAAACAATGCCCGGAGATCTCCGTGGTATCAATACGAACGGCTCATTGAAAATGCTGACAAGTTATGGTATGGCTGCAATTGAACTGACAGGAACATCGGGAGAACTGTTACAAATAGCGCCCGGGAAAAAAGCAACACTTACAATGCCAATACCAACATCCATCTCAGGCACTGCACCTGCAACCATTCCATTGTGGTGGTTTGATGAAACAAAAGGTTTGTGGATGGAAGACGGACAGGGAATAAAAACAGGCAATACATATTCAGGACAGGTAAGCCATTTTTCATTCTGGAATTTTGATGACCCTGGCGTTTTTGTAAGGGTGAACTGCACTATAAAAGATAATGCAGGCAACCCTATATCATTTGTGAAAGTAAGGATATCAGTTGTAAATACTTCTACATCTGCATATGGCTATACGGATTCATCAGGTTATATAAGCGGCACTGCGCCAAGCAATGCTCAATTATTATTATCGGTATACCAGAGCGCTGACTGTCTTACGCCTATTTACACCCAGAATTTCACAAGCACCAATACAGATATTTCACTGGGAACAATTATTGTAAATGTGAATTCAGCTTTAGCAACTGTTTCCGGAACAGTAACCGGCTGCAACAACAATCCTGTTACCAATGGTTATATCATGATGTCTGAGAACGGCAGGTTTTACAGGTATTCACTTAGCAATACCGGCACTTATAATTTTACAACATTGTTATGCGGAACTACGGTCGCTGCAAGTTTCATTGGAGAAGATCTTACAACATCACAACAAAGCAATCTATTAACACAAACGCTGTCAGCAGGAACAAATACTATTACAGCCCTGCATGCATGTGCTGTTTCTACGAATGAATTTGTTACGTATACAATAGATGGCGGCGCACCGATCACATATACGCCCCCAACAGATACGATCATTTCTGCTTTCCCTCCGTTTGGAATGGCAAGTATATGGGGTGGCCATAGTACTATACCGGCATATGCAACAGTGGAGTTCTATGCCCAGAATATGGTAGCGGGTGGCACGGTCAATCTTGAAACTTTTGAGGCATATAATCCTATACAGATACTTGCCCAGCCAGGCAGTGCAGGTTCCCCAATAAGTATCCATATAACTGAATGTGGCGCAGCAGGTGAATTTGTTGCCGGTAATTTTTCCGGTACAATAATCAGTTATACGCATTCTTATAATGTAACCTGTAGTTTCAGGACAAGAAGACACTAATAAATATTATACAACTGAATTTTCAAGGCCCGGTCTGAGACCGGGCCTTTTCATATATAGTTCCATAGAATTTTTTTTTGATCAGGCAGCACGAAAAGAAATCATACCCTCTAACCTGAAACCAAACATTAATCCATCATTAACTATTTATCATGAATACTTTATTTAAAAACAGATTTACCAGGGCACTTATCCCGGTATTAGCCATTGTATTCTTTCTTTCATGCCAGAAGGATCTCAGCAATGAAGATGGGCTGTCAAATTCAAACCCGGCTGATCTTACTACAAAAGTAACTTCATCTGTTTCCGGTTTTGTAACAGATGAGAACAATGCCGCTGTGCTTGGCGCAGATGTTGTTGCAGGCGGCATGCATACAACCACCGACAAATATGGTTACTTCGAGATCAAAAATGTAATGGTTGTAAAGAATGCAGCTGTTGTTGTTGTAACACAGCCTGGATATTTTAAAGGTATCAAAACCTATATCGCAGCTGATAATAAAGCTGCTTTCTTCCGCATCAAACTGATTCCAAAAGCAAATTCAGGAACGATCAATGCAGCTTCGGGTGGCAATGTTACATTGAGCAATGGAATGATCGTTGCACTGCCCGCCAACGGTGTTGTTGTTGCTTCAGGCAACACTGCTTACACAGGTGTGGTAAATGTTGCAGCACATTGGATAGATCCAACAGCAACTGATCTGAATCAAACCATGCCTGGAGATCTTCGTGGTCTCGCAACAGATGGTTCATTGAAATTATTAACTACTTATGGAATGGCGGCTGTTGAACTTACAGGTTCAGCAGGCGAATTATTACAGATCGCTGATGGAAAGAAAGCAACACTCACTATGACGATCCCTGCTTCTATCATGGGAACGGCACCTGCCTCTATTCCTTTATGGTCGTTTGATGAAACAAAAGGATTGTGGAAACAGGAAGGAACGGCAACAAAGACGGGAAATACATATGTTGGTGAAGTAAGCCATTTCTCTTTCTGGAATTGCGATGTACCCAATAACTATGTTCAATTCAATTGCACCGTTAAAAACCAGGATGGAACACCGATCCCATACGCCTGGGTAAGGATAACAGTTACAGGAACCAATAGCTATGCCTGGGGATATACAGATCTGAACGGTTATGTTGCCGGCGCCATTCCCGGTAATGCACAATTAACATTAGATGTTTTTATTGGTTTTTACTGCGGAGCTCCTGTGTATAGTCAGAACTTTAGCAGTACCAATGTCAACGTTTCTTTAGGTGATATACTTATGCCGATCTCTTCAAACGTTGCATCTGTTTCAGGAACGGTAACAGATTGCAACAATAATGCTGTCAGCAACGGACGTATCATTATCGATGACATAAGTAATGGTTTCTGGACAATATATCCCGTCAGCAGTACAGGCACATTTAATTTTACAAGATTGCTTTGCAACGGCGGTAATGCAACAGTCAACATAGTTGCAGAAGATGTTGCAGCAGGCCAGCAGAGTAACCCTGTCACAGTAACACTGGCAGCGGGTCCAAACGCAATCGGTAACTTACAGGCATGCGGTATCACAACACAGGAATTCATCAACTATTCACTTGATGGTGGTACTACAGTAACTCATTTAACTGCTCCAGGCGATAGTATCTATCATTCAGGTAATGGCACTACTACGAATTCATTTATACAGGGCTATTCTCCATTGAATACAACTTCTTTTGTCAATATTGGTTTCGATAATACAGGTATCGGGGTGGGATCAACACAAAACCTCGTTTCTTTCAATACTACATTAACGGCCCAGGGAAATACAACTGGTTCTGTAAATATTACTGAATACGGTGCTGTAGGACAATTCATAGCCGGTACTTTTACCGGGGTGGTTGTCACAAACAGCATTCCATCAACAACGTTCAATGTCTCAGGCAATTTCAGGGCGAGACGAAACTTTTAAGTTGCAATTGTACCCATTTAAAGGCTCCTGTGAGAAACAGGGGCCTTTTTCATTATAATCAGGATTATCTTTATTGCCGGGCAGCAGAATAAAAACCCGGGGCGTCTATTAGTACGAATACCAATAGTTTATTTAAAAAATCGAATATGAATACCTTAAAAAACAAATTCCTACTGCTTGTATCTTTTGTTGCGGCATGCCTATTCTTTTCCTGCCAGAAAGATATTGATTATGTACAGATCGATAACCAGGGACCAGACCTGGTCACAAAAGTAAATTCTTCAGTTTCTGGTTTCGTGGTGGATGAAAACAATGCGGCAGTTCTTGGGGCAGATGTTACGATGGGAGGTTCACATACTACTACAGATAAATATGGCTTCTTTGAAATAAAGAATGTAATGGTCGTGAAAAATGCAGCAGTAGTTACTGTTAGCAAACCAAATTATTTCAAAGGCATTAAAACTTATATCGGGAATAATAATAACGCCGCTTTCTTCCGTATCAAATTAATTCCAAAAACAAATGCAGGAAGTATCAATGCTTCTTCAGGGGGCAATGTTACTTTAAGCAATGGAATGATCGTTGCGTTGCCTGCTAACGGCGTTGTGGTTGCTTCCGGCAGTACAGCTTATACAGGCACCGTAAATGTTGCTGCACACTGGATCGATCCAACTTCTGCTGATCTTAATCAAACCATGCCTGGCGATCTTCGGGGTATCGGTACAGACGGCGGATTGAAACTATTGACCACTTATGGTATGGCAGCTGTAGAACTTACAGGCTCAGGAGGAGAATTGTTGCAAATAGCGCCAGGTAAAAAAGCAACTCTTACAATGGCAATTCCTGCTTCTATTATGGCAACAGCCCCATCTTCTATTCCTTTATGGTCATTTGATGAATCAGTGGGTTTATGGAAACAGGAAGGCACTGCTACCAAAACCGGCAATACCTATGTTGGTGAAGTAAGCCATTTTTCTTTCTGGAACTGTGATGTACCAAATACTTATGTTTATTTCGATTGCGTTATTACAGACGCTACCGGCCACCCACTTCCAAACATATTGGTAAGGATCACCGAAGTTGGCAGTCCTATGGCTGGCTACGGTTATACTACCGGCGACGGGCATGTAGGCGGGGCTGTGCCGGATAATGCACAACTGGTGCTGGATGTTTTTTCAAGTTATGCCTGTAGCACTCCTGCTTACTCACAGAATTTTACAACAACAAATACAAATGTTTCCTTAGGAACTATTGCTATTAACACATCCACGTTAGAAGCATCTATTGAAGGAAGCATAACTGACTGCAACAATAATCCTGTCAGCAATGGCCGTGCTATCTTGTTTGCCAATCAACAATACTATACCAGCGGGATAAGTTCAACAGGCCACTTTGGTTTTTACCTGCTGCTTTGCAACAGCACCACAGCTAATGTTACCGTAATTGGAGAAGATTTTACAGGTTCACAACAAAGCGCTCCTGTAACACAGGCGATAACACCGGGCACAAATTCTGTTGGTAATCTACAGGCATGCGGTACATCACTTCAACAATTCATTACTTATTCTATCAACGGTGGCACTCCGGTCACATTTGCACCACCCGATAGTTTGTACCATTCAGGAAATGGAACTTCTGTAACCTCATACATAGGAGCAAATAATTACACTAACAATACTTACGTAAATTTTGCGTATGCAAACAGCGGGATAGCTGTTGGCAATACACAACCCCTCGCCGGGTTTAATTCCTCGCAACTGGCCCAGGGATCAGTAAACAATGCAGCCGGTGTATTGATAACAGAATATGGAGCAGTAGGCGAGTTCATCGCCGGCCACTTTACCAATGTTATAATTACTACTACAACCACTCCTCAAATTAATACAATTGAATGCAGTTTCAGGGTGAGACGAAGTTGGTAAGCCGAAGTTTTTGATCTATTAGTCATATAGTCAACTTGAAGGTAGGGTTCCTGTGGTAGCAGGAACCTTTTTATTGAGGGCTTGCACAACCAGTTTATAACAGTTATCTTTAAAACAAATCCTTACCGTTTAATCTTATACCATGATAACTATTTTAAAAAACCAGTTCCGTTTCATTATTTCTTTGGCAGTATTAAGCAGCGCTTTTATTTCCTGCCGGAAGAATACAAATGAAGATAAATTCCCGCCACCTGATGCAGAAGAATATTTGAATTATACGATCGGTACCACAAATTATTCTTATACCAGCCCGAATGATAATATCAGCATTCCTAATCCTGATTCATTAGAAAATCAAACATTTGGCCACCGGCTCAGTATAAGATCAACGGGCCAACAGGATGGAAACCTATCAGTACTGTCTTTTAATAGTGACAACATAGCTTTAAACAGCAATCAACTATTACACATATTTGGTACCACCAATATTTTCGGTGCAACCAATCCCCTGCTTGCATATCAAAATCCAATTTATGTCCATATAACTGAATATGGCCAGGTGGGCGAATTCATTGCAGGAAATTTCCAGGGTATTTTATTTGAAGCTATGCACCAAAGCCAGACACATAATATATCTGGTAGTTTCCGTGTAAAACGGATTTACTAATATCGTATCCTTCCACCCGCACTTATTTTTGTGGAAATAGTAATTATTTAAGAGGATAAAAAACCATCTTCCCGTAATTTTGCGCCACTATGGCAAACAAAATAACTATGGGTAAAGACGGGAAGCTGAATGTCCCCAACAACCCAACGATCCCGTTCATTGAAGGTGATGGCATTGGCCCTGATATATGGAAAGCAAGTGTACGTGTGTTTGATGCCGCAGTAGAAAAGGCTTATGCTGGTTCAAAGAAGATAGAATGGATGAAAGTGCTGGCAGGTGAAGAAGCTTTCAATAAGACCGGCGAATGGATGCCGGAAGCAACTATGACCGCTTTTAAAGAATACTTACTATCGATAAAAGGTCCGCTTACAACGCCTGTTGGGGGCGGTATCCGCAGTCTCAATGTGGCATTGCGCCAGGAACTTGACTTATATGTTTGCCTTCGCCCGGTAAAATATTTTGAAGGAGTGCCCTCTCCTATGTGGCAGCCTGAAAAAGTGAACATGGTAATATTCAGGGAGAATACAGAAGACATTTATGCCGGCATTGAATTCATGACGGGAACGCCGGAAGCAAAAAAATTACTGAATTTTTTGGTTGATGAATTAAAGGTCAAAGCTTTCCGTTTTCCAGAAACAACCTCACTTGGTGTGAAACCTGTCAGTAAAGATGGCTCGGAGAGACTGATACGTTCAGCCATACAACATGCCATTGATAATAAGTTGCCTTCTGTTACCCTTGTTCACAAAGGCAATATCATGAAATACACCGAAGGCGCCTTTAAGAACTGGGGATATGAACTTGCAGAAAGGGAATTTGCCGGACAGGTATATACCTGGCAGCAGTGGGAAAAGACAAAAAAAGAAAGTGGTGAGGCCGTTGCCAATGAAGAAATGAAGATCAGTTCAATCGGCGGCAAAGTGATCATCAAAGATGCGATAGCAGATAATTTTTTACAGCAGGCATTACTGGCACCACAGGATTATGCAGTCATTGCTACATTAAACCTCAATGGTGATTATATAAGTGACGCACTTGCAGCACAGGTTGGTGGTATAGGCATTGCGCCGGGAGGGAATATGAATTATCTCACAGGGCACGCTGTATTTGAAGCAACACATGGTACAGCACCAAGGTTTGCAAATACAAATACCATGAACCCATCGTCAGTTATTTTAAGCGGTGTAATGATGTTTGAATATATGGGATGGAGAGATGTAGCTGAACTTATTACAAATGCTGTTGGAAAAACGATCCGCAATAAAACAGTCACTATCGATTTCTATAATCTCATGAAAGATGCAACACTTTTAAAAACAAGTGAATTTGCAGATGAGATCATTAAGAATCTATAACTGGTGCTGAATACCAGATCCTCATTTGAATAGTTCAATACCTGGATCTGTATTGGAAGCAGGTATGCTTCTATCCAGCACCTGGTATCCGGTATCTCCTAATTATGTACTTTCGCAAAAACAACAAAAAACGCATATGAGTAAAATCAAAGTAACCAATCCCGTTGTAGAATTAGATGGCGATGAGATGACGAGGATCATCTGGAAATTCATCAAAGACAAACTGATCATTCCATATATAGATGTACCTATCCAGTATTTTGATCTTGGAATGGAATATCGTGACCAAACGAACGACCAGGTAACAATTGATGCAGCCAATGCGATCAAAGCATGCGGGGTTGGTATCAAATGCGCAACCATAACTCCTGACGAAGCCCGTGTAAAGGAATTCAACCTGAAACAGATGTGGAAGAGCCCAAACGGAACGATCAGGAATATACTTGATGGAACTGTGTTCAGGGAACCCATCGTAATGCAGAATGTTCCAAGGCTGGTAACAAACTGGACAGCACCGATCATCGTTGGCCGTCATGCTTTCGGTGATCAATACCGTGCTACAGATACTGTGATCAAAGGAAAAGGAAAACTTACCATGACATTTACGCCTGAAGGCGGAGGAGAACCACAGGTATTTGAGGTTTTCAATTTTAAAGGAGATGGTGTTGCCATGAGCATGTACAATACCGATGAAAGTATCAGCGGTTTTGCCCGCAGCTGTTTCAATATGGCATTGAGCAAAAAATGGCCATTATACCTTTCAACAAAGAATACCATTCTTAAAAAATACGACGGGCGCTTTAAAGATATCTTTGAAAATATCTACCAAACAGAATTCAAAGCAAAATTCGATGCAGCAGGTATCACTTATGAGCACAGGCTGATAGATGATATGGTTGCAAGTGCACTTAAATGGAACGGGAACTTTGTCTGGGCCTGTAAGAATTATGACGGAGATGTGCAAAGCGATACCGTTGCGCAGGGATTCGGCAGCCTTGGATTAATGACATCTGTATTGGTAACTCCTGACGGAAGCACAATGGAAGCTGAGGCAGCACATGGTACTGTAACAAGGCATTACCGCGACCACCAGGCAGGCAAACCGACCAGCACCAACCCGATCGCCTCCATTTTTGCATGGACCAGGGGCCTTGCTTTCCGGGGCAAACTGGATAATAACCAGCCACTGATTGATTTCTGTAATGCACTGGAAGCTGTATGCATTGAAACAGTGGAAAGTGGTAAAATGACAAAGGACCTGGCCGTATGTATTCATGGGAATAAGGTGAACCATGGAGAACATTACCTGTACACAGAAGAATTCCTTGATGCCATAGATGAGAATCTGAAAAAGAAAATGAAATAGCCGATAAAACCGGTTTCAAAGGGGCGATTTTAATCAAATCGTCCCTTTTTATTTTGCCCGGAAATCGAGTAATTTGAGGCGATTTTGGCCATTTTTTGTCTCATTTTAAGCACATTTTGCCCATTTTTTTCATTTTTCAGGATTTAATTCTTGCATTATTGAATAATCATTGCCTATCTTAGCTGCCCGTTTCTATATATCCAAATTAATCACTTAATACTATCACATGGACATCAAGCAAATCCAGGAACTTGTCAAATTAATTAACAAGACCTCAATAGGAGAAATAACCATTGAAGAAGACGGAAGAAAGATCACCATAAAACAAAAGAAAGACCCGGCACAAAATATAGTAGCTACAACTTCTACCCAGTCTTTCGCCCCTCAACCAATAGCACAGGCACCGGCAGCAGCAACTCCTCCCCCGGCTAAACAGGCCGCTCCGGCAAAACAAGACAATCTTATCACTATAAAGAGCCCGATGATCGGAACATTCTATCGCCAGGCAGGACCCGGCAAGCCGATCTTTGTAAATGTGGGGGATGAAGTAGCACCAGGTAAAGTTGTTTGTATCATCGAAGCGATGAAGCTATTCAATGAAATTGAAAGCGAAGTAAAAGGAACGATCGTAAAAGTATTGGTAGATGATGCAAGCCCTGTTGAATACGATCAGCCATTATTTTTGGTAAAACCAAGCTAATTTGGACAAGATCCAATTTGGAAATTTGAAAATCAAGTTCATACCAGAACAGGGTTTCTCAAAACATTCAACTTCCAAATTGGTCAGAATTTCCAGGTTATCAAATTTCCAAATTACCAAATTGAAAGAATGTTTAAGAAAATATTAATTGCCAATAGAGGAGAGATCGCATTAAGGATCCTGCGTACCTGTAAAGAAATGGGCATTAAAACAGTTGCAGTTTATTCCACTGCTGATAAAGACAGCTTACATGTAAAATTTGCCGATGAAGCGGTTTGTATTGGTAAACCAGCCAGTGCGGACAGCTACCTGAATATGGCCCATATAATGGCTGCTGCCGAAATAACCAATGCTGATGCCATTCACCCGGGTTATGGGTTTTTGGCAGAGAATGCAAAGTTTGCAAAGATCTGCGGTGAGCATGGAATAAAATTCATCGGGCCAACACCTGAGATGATCAATTCAATGGGTGATAAGGTCACCGCCAAGGCAACAATGATCAAAGCAGGCGTTCCGGTTGTTCCTGGTGTTGAAGGCTTGCTTGAAAGTGTTGAACACGCAAAAAGATCAGCTAAAGAAATAGGTTACCCCGTTATATTAAAAGCAACTGCTGGTGGTGGTGGCAAAGGAATGCGTGTTGTATGGGAAGAATCTGAAATAGAAAAATCTTTCGAGAATGCCAAGATGGAAGCAGCTGCTTCGTTTAAGAATGATGGCATTTACATGGAAAAATTTGTGGAAGAACCACGCCATATAGAAATCCAGATCGCAGGTGATCAATATGGAAATGCCTGTCACCTGAGCGAAAGGGATTGCTCTATTCAACGCCGTCACCAGAAACTGGTAGAAGAATCTCCCTCTCCCTTCATGACGAAAGAACTGAGAGATAAAATGGGTGAAGCAGCTATCAAAGCTGCCCAGGCCATCAACTATGAAAGTGTTGGCACGATCGAATTCCTCGTTGACAAGCACCGCAATTTCTATTTCATGGAAATGAACACAAGGATACAGGTAGAACATTGTGTTACGGAAGAGGTGATCAACTATGATCTTATCAAAGAGCAGATAAAGATCGCCATGGGAGAAAAGATCGTCGGGCATGCATATTATCCACAGATGCATGCGATCGAATGCCGCATCAATGCAGAAGATCCCTATAATGATTTCCGGCCATCACCCGGAAAGATAACTGTACTTCACCAGCCCGGAGGTCATGGAGTGCGTGTTGACAGCCACGTGTATGCAGGTTATGTTATCCCGCCCTATTATGACAGCATGATCGGCAAACTGATATCAGTTGCACAGACACGTGCTGAAGCAATTGATACCATGAGCAGGGCTTTGAGTGAATACGTGATCGAAGGAGTAAAAACAACGATACCTTTCCATCTGCAGCTAATGAAAGATGAGAATTTCAAAAGCGGGAACTTCACCACCAAATTCCTGGAAACATTTATAATGCAATAATAAGAGAAGCTGTTAGCTAATAGCCCACTTTTAATGTCAGTTGATACAGAAATCTTACTAAGAGCTTACAGGTTGATGTGCACCGCAAAAGCGATGGCAGAAACCTATGAAGCCAACCGGGCGATCTGCAAGTATGTACACAGCACTTCACGTGGCCATGAGGCGATACAACTGGCCACAGCATTCCAGTTACTTCCATGTGATTATGTGAGCCCTTATTACAGGGATGAAAGCATTATGCTGGGCCTTGGTTTCTCTCCTTATACATTGATGCTCCAATTGCTTGCAAAAGGAGAAGACATTTTTACAGGAGGAAGAGAATATTATAACCATCCTAATTATAAAGGCCCGGATAAACCCGGCATTATCCATCAAAGCAGCGCCACGGGAATGCAGGCCATACCAACCACAGGTGTTGCGCAGGGCATCAGGTTCTTAGAATTCATAAATTCCGGCCTTCTTAAAAAAGGAAACAACGGGGAAGCTCCTGTTGTAATATGTTCTCTTGGCGATGCATCTGTAACAGAAGGGGAAGTGAGTGAAGCATTCCAGTTTGCAGCATTACAGCAATTGCCCATTATTTACCTGGTACAGGACAATGATTGGGGTATCAGTGTAACATCAGCAGAAGCAAGAACAACCAATGCATATGATTTCATCGAAGGATTCAAAGGCATTGAACGTGTGAGTATTGATGGCAGTGATTTTATTGAAAGCTTTACCATGATGCAGGATGTGGTAAATAAAGTGAGAACAAACCGCAGGCCTTTCCTTGTTCATGCAAAAGTTCCGCTCCTGGGACATCATACAAGTGGCGTAAGAAAAGAATTTTACAGAACGGAAGAAGACCTTGCCAAACATTATACAAATGATCCCGGCCCAAAACTTAAAATAGCTTTACAACAACTGGGGATTGATGAGGATACTTTGCAGCAGGTAGAAAGTGAAACTGCAGCATTGGTGAAAAAAGATTTTGAAGCAGCATCAAATTCTCCCGAACCTGATCCTGCAAAAGTATCAGATCATGTGTTTGCTCCAACTCCTGTGATCAATGAAGCCGGTGAAAGGTCCCCCGCAGGGAAAGAAAAAGTGTTGATGGTGGATGCTGCACTCTTTGCAATAAGAGAGATCATGGAGGATTTCCCTGAAGCGGTGCTCTATGGACAGGACGTAGGACGTAGGCTGGGCGGTGTTTTCAGGGAGGCAGCTACATTGGCTGAACAATTCGGCGATCACCGGGTATTCAATACGGCCATACAGGAAGCATATATCATCGGCTCCACTGTTGGCATGAGTGCTGTAGGCATCAAGCCGATCGTAGAAGTTCAGTTCGCAGATTATATCTACCCGGGATTGAACCAACTGGTAACCGAGATATCCAAGAGCTGTTATTTGAGCTGCGGAAAATTTCCAGTACAAACATTGATACGTGTTCCTATTGGCGCTTATGGAGGCGGCGGACCATATCATAGCGGAAGTGTTGAAAGCACTTTACTCACCATCAAAGGAATTAAAATAGTTTATCCTTCCAACACTGCTGATATGAAAGGCTTGTTGAAAGCAGCATTCCTCGACCCCAATCCTGTTGTGATGCTCGAACACAAAGGGCTTTACTGGAGCAAGGTTCCCGGAACTGAAGAAGCAAAGACAACTGAACCGGGAAGAGATTATATCATTCCTCTTGGAAAAGCAAATGTGGTATTGAATGCTTCAGAAGAAAAAATAAAAAATGGTGATTCCTGCTGCATCATCACTTATGGTATGGGTGTTTACTGGTCGAAAGCAGCTGCAAAGAAATTCATCGGACAGGTGGAGATCATAGACCTCCGTACTTTATTCCCGCTGGATGAAGAACTCATTTTTTCCACCGTTAAGAAACATGGAAAATGTTTGATCCTTACAGAAGAGCAACAGAATAATTCTTTTGCTGAAGCTCTTGCAGGAAGGATCTCAAAAGCATGCTTCCGTTTCCTGGATGCGGCTGTTGAAGTGATGGGTGCCCTGGATCTTCCTGCAGTTCCCATGAACATCGGGCTTGAAAAAGCTATGCTACCCAATGAAGAAAAACTTGCACAAAGACTATCAATCCTGTTGAAAGGTTAGGTTTTAAAATACACTGTAAGATGCTTCGTCCCATCGACAATTATTATTTACAAAAAGAAGAACCTTACAGGTCCTGCCTGCAATATTTAAGATCATACATTCTTATCAAAGATCCCGCAATAACTGAGCAATGGAGGTATGGAATGCCTTTTTATTTTTACAAAGGCAGGCGGATATGTTACCTGTGGATACACAAAAAACTCAGGCAGCCATATCTAGGTATCGTGGATGGCGACAAAGTACAGCATCCCGATCTGCTTGCAGAAAAAAGAACAAGAATGAAGATATTACTGGTAGATCCCAATAAAAATATCCCGGAACAAAAAATAAATATAATTTTAAAAGCTGTATTGGATCTTCATAAATAACCACCAATGAAAAAGGGCTTTGTGTTTAAACTGCATTCAATAACCGGTTTGATATCGGGCCTGTTCATTTTATTACTTTCCCTTTCCGGCTCGGTACTGGTGTTCCATGATGAACTGGACGCACTCCAAACACCGAAAATAAATACTGTTGAAAATGTTCCGCTATTATCAACAGATAGCTGCTACCGTAAGATACAGAAAGAATATCCCGATGCGTTGATCAGCAGTTGCAGCATTCCTCAAAACACTTCAGCTGCATTTGTTTTTACCATCTATGACCTCGGTTATAACCAGGGGCTCGAACCGTTACAGGTCTTTATTCATCCGCAAACAGCCGAAATTTTAAAAACAAGGGGAGGAAGTGAAGACATGCAGAGTAATTTCATGAGCTGGCTGGCAGCATTTCATAATTCATTTCACCTCCACAAAAAAGGAGAACTGCTGCTGGGAATTTTTGGTATTGCTTTTTTGATAAGCATCATTACAGGTACAGTACTTTACCGAAAAAGCATCATTGCTGTTCTATCATTCCGGAAAAAGGCTTTCAGGTGGGAAAACCTTCACCAGTTGATTGGTGTATATGCTTTATTGTTTAACCTCGTAATTGCAATTACAGGTTCGTGGATGCAGCGGTATGTCTTTAAAAAGGATTTTTTTACATCATCAGCATACATTCCCGAAGTAAAAGCGTCACCTTTCCTTCCTTTCAGTATGAGTAAAGCATTCAATGATATCAAAAAACAATATCCGGGCTTCTCCGAATACGTGATATATTTTGCACAGAGCAACAAGGGCAGTACTGCTGTTTATGGAAGCAATGCGGCTAATTCATTTATTCATTCCAAAAAATTTGCTGATGTGATCTTCCTTGACAGCACGGGCAAAGTTTCAAATACAAGGTTCGTAAATGAGGTAAGCGCAGCTGATCGTTATGACATCATCAATTCACAGGTGCATTTTGGGAAATATGGAGGATTGCCTGTCAAGATCATTTATAGTTTGCTGGGATTGATGAGTGCGATACTCAGCATTACAGGTGCATTGTTATGGATCAAAAGAAAGAATGCCTACCAGTTTACGCATGGATGATCCTGCCATCTTTCATCTGCAATATCCTGTCGCTCATCCTGGCGAGCTCTTCATTATGCGTAACAATTAAAAATGTCTGTTTGTATTTATTCCGGAGGTCAATGAATAATTGATGTAATTCTTTTGCATTGGTAGAATCCAGGTTACCTGTTGGTTCATCGGCCATGATAATTGCAGGATTATTGATCAGCGCCCTGGCAACTGCCACTCTCTGCTGTTCACCACCGGATAATTGGTTTGGTTTGTTGGTTAACCTTTGGCCAAGCCCGAGCGTATTCAGCAATTCAACAGCCCTTGCTTCTGTTTCTTTCTTTTTACCACCAGCTATCCAACCCGGGATACAAACATTTTCAAACGCCGTAAATTCGGGTAATAAATGATGGAACTGGAAAATGAACCCGATATTCCTGTTCCTGAATCGGGACAAAGCTTTCCCTGAAAGTTTATCAACACGCTGATCCTCCAACCTTACTTCTCCTTTATCAGGCTTGTCCAGGGTACCAAGGATGTGCAGGAAAGTACTTTTACCGGCGCCGGATGAGCCTACGATGCTAACTATTTCCCCTTTCTGTATATCAATATCCACATTTTTAAGTACATGCAGTGAGCCGTAATGCTTTTCAATATTCCTTGCGCTTAACATGTGCCGAAAATAACTATTTATTAGGTAAAACGCCCGCCGGTTGCCCTGTTTAAGTGTAATATTTTATGCATTTGCCCGTTAAAAATATTCAGCGGGAAAAATCCACCGATGGGATTATGACAACTTTTAACCATAAGTTTAAAAAACACTTTTGGTTATTTCGTACGAACTTATACATTTGCAAAAAATTAAACCTATTTCACAAGATGTTTTGGACACTAGAATTAGCCTCACATTTAGAAGATGCTCCCTGGCCGGCCACAAAGGATGAGTTGATTGATTACAGCATACGCAGCGGTGCTCCAATAGAAGTAATTGAAAATCTCCAGGAACTGGAAGATGAAGGAGACCTGTATGAGGGATTGGACGACATATGGCCTGATTATCCAAGCCAGGAAGATTTCTTTTTTAACGAGGACGAATATTAAGAAAAATTATAGCACTAACTCGTAAAGCCGTTCAAGAGATTGAACGGTTTTTATTTTCCTTAAAACTGAATTTGAAGTAAATAAGCACTACAGATAAAATACAGATGATACCATTGCAGATGATCACCGGTAATAAATGACGGCCAAATCCATACACAAGCCAGATCACGGTACTGGTAAATACGATCAGCATCATCGTAAGACTAAGATCTCCCACGCTTCTTGTTTTCCATGCACGGTAAACCTGCGGCATGAATGTAAGACTGCTTAATCCGGATGCTATCAACCCGGTCACTTCTGTCCAATCCATTGTGTAGGTTTAAAGGGTTTGAATGTTCAGGAGGTTCAAAAAGTCATGATGAACTTTTTAAACCTCCTGAACCTCTTAAATTTTCTTGAACTTATTTTTCCATTTGCTCTATCACAGCAGCCGTAACTCCTGTGAAAGAAAATCCTCCGTCGTGGAAAAGATTCTGCATCGTAACATATTTTGTAAGGTCGCTGAACATGACCACGATATAATTACCGCAATCTTCTGCACCTGCATTTCCAAGTGGGCTCATTTTTTCAGCGTAATTGATAAAGCCATCAAAACCTTTTACACCACTGCCGGCTGTGGTTCTTGTGGGTGATTGAGAAATGGTGTTTACCCTCACATGTTTTTTAACACCATAATGATAGCCGAAACTACGTGCAACACTTTCAAGCAATGCCTTGGCATCAGCCATTTCACTGTAATCAGGAAATACACGTTGAGCAGCGATATAAGTCAGCGCAATAACACTTGCCCATTCATTCAATGCATCTTTTTTCATACAGGATGCAAGTACCCTGTGCAGGCTGATGGCTGAAACATCGTTTGTCTTTACATTGAAACCATAATCGATCTCTGTATAGTGTTTGCCTTTGCGAACATTCACACCCATTCCAATCGAATGCAGGATAAAATCAAAGCTTCCGCCAAAATGTTCCATAGCCTTTGTTATGAGATTATCTACGTCATCATTACTGGTCACATCGCATGGTATCACCGGCGCATTGATCTTTTCGGCCAGCTTATTGATCTCGCCCATACGCATGGCTACCGGTGCATTGCTTAAAATGATCTCCGCACCTTCATCATGACAGCGGATCGCTGTTATCCATGCAATTGATTTTTCATCAAGCGCTCCAAATATGATCCCTTTCTTTCCTTTTAACAGGTTGTATGACATGATTTCCGTTTTAGTATGATCTAATAATGTTTGTAAAAATAATCAGTTTATTTTTTAATCAATGAACTCCCGTATTTAAATATTAAAAAACTCGCCGCAAATACAAGCAGGAATACCACAGCAAGGTGAAGCAATATATACAACATAAAATATCCAAAAGACCTGCGGGGATCTATTTTTTTCTTTATTAATTCATGAAAGCTGTACCCTGCTATCACGGATACAATCAATATGATTAGTATGATTAGTTTATGCAAAATCCCGTTTTAACTATATATGCTGCCTGCCCTTCACTAATTTCCAACCATCTCTTTTGCATTTTCCAAAGCGGCAGCAGTGGGTTTTTCACCACTAAGCATCTTTGCAATGGCGGTGATACGTTCATCATTATTCAATAGCCTGATGGAAGTAACGATCTTATCGGCCCTGATATCTTTATAAACAAAATAATGAGCATTGGCCCGCGCTGCTATCTGGGGCTGGTGTGTGATTGATATCAGCTGGTGGGCAGATGCAAGGTCTTTCATGATAATTCCCACCTGCCTTGCAGCTTCTCCACTGATACCTGTATCTATCTCATCGAATATCAAAGTCGGCAACTCCAGCTTCTGTGCTACCAGTGATTTTATGATCAGCATCAGCCTGCTTAATTCCCCGCCACTGGCAACTTTATCCAGCGGCTCAAAACGATTGCTCTTATTTGCATCGAACAGGAATTCAATATCATCGGAACCATACATCGATAATTCTACAGGCTTCAATGCTATTTTCAGCAAAGCATTCGGCATACCAACCTGCACCAGCAACTTATTTACTTTATCAGCGAATGGTTTTGCTTGTTTTGACCTGTTCGCAGAAATGGATGCTGCCGTTTTCATGCAGTCATCATATAATCTTTTCGATTGATGCTCCAGCTTTTCGATAGATGCAGAGATATTAAGCACGGCATCTAGTTTCAGTTGCAATTTTTCCTGTATCAGCAACAGCGCAGCAGTATCATTCACACCATGTTTTTTCAGAAGCTTATAACCGGCAGACAGTCTTTCATTGATAAGTTCGATACGGTCCTGGTCGTAATTCACTGCCCTGTCTATCTGTTCCAGTTCATTGGCCACATCCTTTATTTCGATCACGGCATCCGACATTCTTCCCAACAAAGATGCTATTCTAGGGTGATATTGCTGAAGTGTGCTGAGTTTATTTTGCAGGGATTTCAACTGTTGAACCACCGGCTGCTCGCTATCCTTTAATTCAAAGTAAATACTCCCCAGCTGTTGTTTCACATTTTCTGCATTGCTCAGCAGTTTCAATTCGGCGTCCAGTTCTTCCAATTCATTTTCCTTTAATGAGAGTTCTTCCAGTTCTTCAAAAAGGAATTTATTATAATCAAGTTCTTTATCCGCATTTGCCTGTTGCAACTGCAATAATTCCAGTTCTTTCTTTGTTCTGGAATATTCCAGGAATTGATCTTTCAATTGCTGCAGCAGATCTGCATTTCCTGCATAGGCATCAAGCACGGTACGTTGAAAATTTTCTGTCCCAAGCTCAAGTGTATCAAATTGCTGGTGCAGGTCAACAAGCAATATCGCCAGTGACCTTAATTGTCCGAGGTTTACCGGCGTGTCATTTATGAAGCTCCTGGATTTACCGTTTGATGCTATTTCTCTTCTCAGGAGTATCTCAGTTTCAATATCCAGGTCATTGGCAGCAAAGAATTCTTTTACCTGTTTACTTTGCTTAATGAGGAACAGTCCTTCAACGATGCATTTTTTTTCTTTGTCCTGCAATACCGAACTATCGGCCCGCTGACCCAATACAAGGTTCAAGGCACCCATTAAAATACTTTTACCTGCACCTGTTTCTCCCGTGATGATGTTCAGGCTGTCGGCAAAACTTATCTGCAACTCATCAATGATCGCATAATTACGTATGGATAGTTTTTGTAGCATGTAGAAACGGCAAATTAATGAAAAGTTGGTTGCTGATGATCGGAAGATAGCAACAAAAAACCCACTCTGTAAAGAATGGGTTCGTAAAATTATTTCAGTAAAATGTTATTTTACAACAACTGAATCATTCAGGTCAGCATCAACAAGGATACGTCCGCAGTTCTCGCAAACCATTACTTTTTTACGCAATTTGATCTCACTCTGTTTCTGTGGGGGAATAGCGTGGAAACAACCGCCACAGCTGTCTCTTTCTACCGGAACTACAGCCAGGCCATTGCGGTAATTCTTGCGTATCCTGTCATAGCTGTGGAGAAGCCTTTCATCAACATGACTCCTGGCCTCAGAAGCTATTTTGTTATAATGTTTTTCTTCTTTCTCTGTTTCCTTGATGATCTTCTCCAGTTCGCCTTTTTTTGCATTGAGGTTTGCTTCCTTGGTGCTCACCGCTTTTTTGGCGAATTCAAGCTGCTTTGCTTTTTCTGCGATCTCTTCTGTTGCGTCTTTGATATGTTTTTCGCAAAGCTTTTCTTCCAGCTGCTGCATTTCGATCTCTTTATTGATCGCTTCAAACTCACGGTTGTTCTTTACGTTGTCGCTTTGCTTCTCATATTTCTTGATCAGCGCCTGCGCTTCTTTAATGCCTTCTTTTTTCTGTTCAATGAACTCCTGTATACCATTGATCTCCTCTTCCACACGTGTCTGGCGTGCATGAAGTCCTTCGATCTCATCTTCCAGGTCTTTTACTTCCATTGGCAATTCACCTTTAAGGATCTGAACCTCGTCAAGCTTACTGTCGATCTTTTGTAAAGTGACCAGTGAAGACAATTTTTCTTCCACCGAAAATTCTTTTACTGAAGCCATATTGTATTTATTTGTTTTTTTGTTTGCCGAAACCCGATCCAACCGGGCTTAAAAATACCTGACTGGATTGGTGTTGATACCGGTTTTAAGGACCGCAAAGTTAGGGAAATTTTGCCTCAAAATATCATACAAAAGCTCTGTTGTGAACTGTTCGCTTTCATAATGACCGATATCAGCCAGTAAAAGCCGGCTATCTGCGTCAAAAAACTCGTGGTATTTCACATCCGATGTCACATAGGCATCGGCCCCGGAGGCAATAGCAGCGCCGGTAAGGAAGCTCCCTGCCCCTCCGCAAATGGCTACCCTTTTGACCGGCTTACCCAGTAATGGCGTATGTCTTATCAAAGAAGGATTAAAATTGTTTTTCAGGAGCGCCAGGAAGGCCTTTTCTTCCACAGGCTCTTCAAATTCCCCTACCATGCCGCTGCCCGTCTGCAGGTATTGATTTTCCAGGGAATAGATATCATGGGCGATCTCCTCGTAAGGATGGGCTTTTCGCATGGCCTGGAGGACCTGCGATTGCAGCCAAACAGGGAATATCACTTCAACTCTTTCTTCGCCTTCATAATGCCGATCCCCGGCTTTTCCTACAAATGGATCGGCACCTGCATTTGCTTTAAAACTCCCGGCCCCGGGGCTTGAAAAACTACATTCGCTGTAATTGCCAATATTACCGGCACCCGCTGCAAATAAGGCATCGAGCAAGGCAGGCTTGTGAGTTACTGGTACAAAGACGGCCAGTTTTTGCAACAGGTTTTCCTTTGGTGAGAGTATGGTTCTGTTTTGTAAGCCGATCTTATCGGCGATCTTTCCATTAACCCCATTGATCACATTATCCAGATTAGTATGTATGGCATAAATGGCAATATCATTTTTGATGGCGCTGATGATGGCTTTCTCAACATAATTCTTACCATTGATCTTTTTCAACCCTTTGAAAACGATGGGATGATGTGCAATGACCAGGTTGGCTTTTTTTTCGATGGCTTCTTTGATCACTTCAACTGTTGCATCCAGTGTTGTTATTATGCCTGTACATTCCCAGAACCTGTCACCTGTTATTAAGCCTGCATTGTCATAACTTTCCTGTAAAGTAGTGGGAGCAATTTTTTCTAATAAATTGGTGATATCTTGAATTTTCATTTAAAAAGTTTTATCAATGAACAGTGCAGCATTATACGATGAGTATAAAACAAAGATGCAAAAAATTGCTGATGTAAAATATGCGTCAGCTGTTTTGCAATGGGACCAGGAAACCTATCTTCCTCCCCTCGGTGCAGATATGAGGGGAAGGCAGATCGCTACCTTGTCAGAAATATCACACCAGCAATTCACAGATGATAAGCTGGGGGCCTTGCTCAATGAACTCGCTTCTAAAAATGATCTTAACAACAATGAACAGCAGAATGTATTGCTTACCCTGGAGGATTATAACAGGAACAAAAAATTAACACCTGATTTTGTCCGCCGCATGAGTGAAACGGTGAATAAAAGTTTTCATGCCTGGATCAAAGCAAGAAAAGAAAATTCATTCGCCATTTTTCAGCAACCGCTTGATGATGTCATTTCATTAAAAAAACAGGAAGCAGACCTGCTCGGCTATGAACAACATCCTTACAATGCATTGATGAATGACTATGATAAAGGTCTTACCGTTGAGACAGTAGATAAGCTCTTTGATTCGTTACACCCTCAATTAAGTGTTTTACTGAAAATGGTTACTGATCAGCCGCAGGTGGATAACAGTTTCCTGCAGCAGTCATTCGATAAAGACCTGCAATGGAAATTCGGAATGGAAATGCTCAAACGAATGCATTTCAATTTTGAAGCAGGAAGACAGGATATCAGTGAACATCCTTTTACCATAAATTTCAACAGCAATGATGTAAGGGTTACAACAAGGATCGATGAAAATGATTTCGGCAATATGACATGGAGCTGCCTGCATGAAGGTGGACATGCATTGTATGAACAGGGTTTACCCGCTGAACAATATGGTTTGCCATTGGGTGAATATTGCAGTTTGAGTATCCATGAGAGCCAAAGCAGGCTATGGGAAAACTGTGTGGGCAGGAGCAGGGAATTCTGGATATACAATTTTCCATTGCTGGGATCTTATTTTGAAAAACAGTTTGGAGGTATCACGGCAGAACAATTTTATAAGGGTATCAATAAAGTACAGCCATCACTGATCCGTACTGAAGCAGATGAACTCACTTATCATTTTCATGTGATGATAAGGTATGAGCTGGAAAAAAAACTGATCCAAGGATCGATCAACACAAAAGATATTCCTGCTTACTGGAATGAACATTATAAAAAATATTTAGGCGTTGTTGTTCCGGATGATAAGCAAGGCTGCCTGCAGGATGTACATTGGAGCCATGGAAGTTTTGGATATTTTGCAACGTACAGTATTGGAAGCCTGTATGCTGCGCAACTATTCGAATCCATCAAAAAAGAAAATTCGTTATTAAATAAAGAGATAAAAAATGGTGATAATACCAGCATTTTAAATTGGCTGAAACAACATATTTACCCCTATGGCCGTTATTACAGGTCGGGAGAACTGTGCAGGAAAGCAACGGGTGAATCCCTGAACAGCCAATATTTTATTGATTATGCTACAAAAAAAATTTCCGATATTTATAAAAACTAATCTGGATAATATGCCTGCAAAATTTTTCAGGTCAAGATATATCATCGCCATTTTATTTGCTGTTCTTTTATTAGCCACGAGCTGTAAGAAGATCAAGGAAGATATTACACAGGATGTTCTCCAGGAATACTTCGATACTAATATTCTGAACCGCGATTTCAAAGTGAAGCTTGCCACCGATAATGGCACTGATCTCACGGCTCAGTATGATGGTTATGTATTCAGGCTTTTGAAGAGTTCTAATTATGATGGCCCGATGACCGGGAATAAGAACGGTACTTCCATCACAGGCACCTGGCATTGCAACGAAGACTTCAGCAAACTGAGCATAAGCCTCACCAATCCTACCACTCCTCCGGAATTCATTTTTCTCAACAGGGACTGGCGTTTTACTAAAAAAGCAGTACCCGTAATGGAACTTGCTCCATGGGGTTCCTCTGACCCCAAAGTATTACACATGGAAAGGCTCTGATCTTTTCATTTCCGTACAATATTTTCCTTTTTTTTATGTTATAGGAATGAAATCCTGTTGTCCAAACAAAAAGAAAATATTCCTATGTCTACCTTCACACTGGTTAGATCCAGTTGTTTAGCTGTTGTGTCACTGTTTTTCAGCCTGGTATGTAAAGCACAACCAACTGCTGATTTCTCTGCAATACCCGTTTCGGGCTGCGCCCCTCTTGTAGTTAGTTTCATTGATCAATCTACCGGAAATCCAACACAATGGAAATGGGATCTTGGTAATGGTACTATATCATTTTTACAAAATCCATCCGTAACATATTTTACCCCCGGCCAATACGATATAAAACTTGTGGTTCAGAATGCAGCAGGCACTGATTCGATCATAAGAACTCAATATATCACCGTGCATGCCCAGCCGGTCGTTAATTTTAATGGAGCTCCTTTGACCGGGTGTTATCCTTTGCCAGTAAACTTTACAGACTTAAGTACAACTGCCAGTGGAACCAACGATACCTGGAACTGGGATTTTGGTGATGGCAATACCAGTATCCAGCAAAATCCTTCCCATATTTATACCGCCACAGGTAATTACAATGTATCATTAATAGTGCATAACACTGTGGGCTGTTTTAAAACCATTACAAGAACTTCCTACGTACAGATAAGCCAGGGTGTACATGCAGGTTTCAGCAACAGTTCACCGAACAGTTGTGCAGCACCGGCTAATATCAATTTCACAAACCTTTCAACAGGCACAGGTGCATTGACCTATCATTGGGATTTCGGTGATGGTGGAACATCAATATTGCAAAACCCATCACACACCTATAATACTTCAGGAAGTTACACCGTACAGCTTATTGCCACCAACAGCGTAGGGTGTACAGACACTTTCACAAGAGCAAATGCTGTTAGTATCGGAAGCGTGAATGCTGATTTCACAGCACCCGATAGCATTTGCGTGAACACTGCTTTCAACATTACCAATACGTCTGCTCCAACACCTGTGAGTGTGTTATGGAATTTCGGGGATGCAACAACATCTACTGTTATTGATCCGGTAAAAACATATGCTACGGCAGGAACTTACACAATAAAACTTGTCAGCAACTTCGGTGCATGCAGTGATTCAACCACAAAAAGCATTGTTGTTGTACCAAAGCCGGCGGGCAATTTTACCGGTAACCCACTCCAGTTCTGTAAAGCCCCATTAACGGTGAATTTCACGAATACAACACCTGGAGCTGTTAGCTACCAGTGGAATTTTGGAGATGGGAATACTTCGATACTCACCAATCCAACACATACTTATACTGCAGAAGGAAATTATACGGTTACATTGATCAGTACGAATGCTTTTGGTTGTACGGATACACTTGTAAGATCAAATTATGTTATTGTTCAATCTCCTCAGATCACTATAAACAGTTTACCACAATCAGGCTGTGCTCCACTCACCTGGACATTTTCTGCAACAGTGAATTCTGCTGAACCACCGGCAACATGGCATTGGGATTTTGGTGACGGGCAAACTTCTTCAGCACCCACTCCGACACATAGTTTTCCACCGGGCACTTATAATATACAACTGATCATAACAACAGCGAGCGGATGTACAGATACTGTCACAGTCCCAGGCGGTATCAGGACAGGAACAAAACCTACTGCGAATTTCAGCGCCAATCCACGGAATGTTTGCGCTCATCTTCCTGTGAACTTTACTGATCTTTCAACTGGTGGAGTTACAAGCTGGGAGTGGCATTTTGGAGATGGCGGAACATCCATTCTTCCAAACCCTGTACATATCTATGAAGACACGGGTTATTTTGATGTTCAGCTTATTGTATGGAATAATGGCTGTGCTGATTCGATCACATTTGTAAATTATATTCATATCGATCCACCAGTGGCTAATTTCACTTCTGTACTGGATTGTGTTGATAAGTTAAAAAGAACATTTACAGACCTGTCGATCGGTGCAGATGAATGGAACTGGGATTTTGGTGATGGCAATACATCTACGTTACAAAATCCTGTACACACATATGCAGCTCCCGGTATTTATACAGTAACACTTATCGTCCGGAATTCTTTAACAGGCTGTACTTACCCCAAAACCCGAACGGAACAAGTAATTGTTGAATATGCCGATTTCAATGCATCAGATACTGTTATCTGCAGAAACAGTGATGTTATATTTACAGCGATAAACTCTTCTCCTTCCAATATATCTTCTTATGAATGGACTTTTGGTGATGCCGGCATTGGCTCGGGCTCACCAGTTACACATACTTATATTGCATCAGGAGTTTATGATGTTTCATTACTCATTACAGATCTGCACGGATGTAAAGACAGTCTTTTAAAACCAATGTACATTCATGTGAATGGTCCAACAGCAGCTTTCGGTCCTTCACAACCCGGCTTTTGTTTATTAAGCGCCGTAACGTTCAATGATTCTACATTAACTGACGGCACACACCCGATCGTTCAATGGGTATGGGATTATGGTGATGGGACCACTGATATATTAACATCCGGACCATTCCAGCATACTTATGCTTCAGGTGGCATATACACTATCAAACTGAAAGTAACGGACAGCAATGGTTGTACTGATAGCTTAACCAGAACAAACTTATTGACGATATCAGAACCATTGGCAACTTTCACTGCAGATACCTTGGCCTGTCCGAATGTACCTGTTCATTTTACAAATAACTCTTCATGGCCTGCAACTTATTACTGGGATTTTGGTGATGGAACAACTATAATAGATCCATATCCAAACCATGTATACACAGCAGATGGGTATTATACTGTTACACTTATAATTGTTGATCCATATGGCTGTACAGATACATTGGTGCGGCCGAATTATATCCATATCACAACACCAATGGCAGATTTCAGTGTCAGTGATTCTTCAGGAACATGTCCGCCATTGATCGTAAACTTTACAAATGCTTCGCAGAACTATGCGTCATTGCAATGGGATTTTGGTGATGGAACAACTTCGGTGAATCCCAATCCCTCACATTTTTACAATATACCGGGCATCTATGATGCAACACTTACTGTTACCGGTGCTGCAGCATGTACTTCTGTAAAACACCAGGTCATAAGGATCCAGGGGCCACAGGGTTCATTCACTTATGCGCCCTTGTCAGGCTGTAAGCCTTTAACCGTAAACTTTGTCGGCACCACCCAACCAGGCATTTCCTTTATCTGGGATTTCAGTGATGGCACCACATTAAGTACTACAGATTCTATTGTCTCCCATACCTATACCATACCGGGAAATTATCTGCCAAGAATGATACTGGTAGATCCGGGAGGATGCGTTGTACCAATACCTGGTCCTGACACCATTCATGTATATGGTATCAATGCAGGAATGAATTTCACCAGCCAGACGCTTTGTGATTCAGGATTTGTGCAATTCAACAGTTCTGTAAGCGGCAATGATATCGTAACCGGTTATCTATGGAATTTTGGTGATGGTAATACGTCCACATCACAGAATCCTTTGCATCATTATAATTCAGCAGGATTATTTTATCCAAGTTTACATATTACTACGCAGGCTGGTTGTTTAGATTCAATAACAAACCCACTACCTGTAAAGATCGTTCCTAAACCGGATGCATTGATCAATCAATCGCCAAATGGATGTGTTCCTGTTGCGATAACATTCAATGGAGCACTTGCAGTTGCTGATACATCTGCGATGAGCTGGCAATGGAGTTTCGGTAACGGCCATACTTCAACGTTACAGAATCCGCCTGTAGAAAATTATACCAATGTAGGAACTTACCCGGTAAGTTTAATTGTAACCAACAGCAGCGGTTGCATAGACACAGTTACAACAAGTGTACAGGGTTTTGCACTACCAACCATCAATGCAGGCCTCGATACCACGATCTGTAAAGGAATTGGAAACACATTGAGTGCAAGTGGCGGCGTGACATATTCCTGGGCACCCCCGGCAGGATTAAGCTGCACGAATTGTACTAACCCCGTGGCAACACCTGATTCACTTACAACGTATGTGGTCACAGGTACAAATGCAATGGGTTGCAGCGGGAAAGATTCGGTGAATGTAAAAGTATTATATCCATTTACGATGAATGCAAATCCAGGCGATACTGTCTGCAGGGGCGGCTCAGTAACATTGGGAGCATCTGGTGCACTTACCTATTCATGGAGTCCTTCCACAGGATTGAACAATACAAATATTCCGAACCCGGTTGCATCTCCTCAAACAACAACAACATACCAGGTGATCGGAAGAGACGACCATAATTGCTTTACAGATACAGCTTATGCACAGGTGATTGTTTATGATATTCCAACTGTTGAAGCTGGTCCTGACAGGACGGTCAATGTAGGACAGATCATTGATCTTGTTCCAACAATTTCAAATGATGTGAATGATGTGAGATGGACGCCTACAGGAAGCATATTCAGGAACATCTACCCTGCAGTGAGTGTAAAACCAAGAGAGACCACTACCTATACTGTAACTGTAAGAAATGCCGGTGGCTGCACCGCTTCAGATAATCTTACAGTATTTGTATTGTGTGATGGAGCAAATGTATTCATACCAAATACCTTTTCACCAAATGGAGACGGGGCGAATGATATATTCTATCCAAGAGGCTCAGGATTGTTCAGGATAAAATCTGCCAAAGTATTCAACCGCTGGGGGGAGATCATGTACGAAAAAAATGATTTTAAAGCGAATGACCCTTCCGTTGGATGGGATGGAACCTATAAAGGCAAACCATTGAATGTTGATGTGTATGTTTATATAGTAGAAGTGATATGCGACAACAATTCAATACTGTTCCTGAAAGGAAATATTGCATTGGTAAAATAAATCATGTTTGTATTGGGGAAGGAACAAATACAAATGCCAAAAAAGCCCGGCCTGATATTATTTCAGATCGGTTAAAAAAGATCAAAAAAACTGTTTTTCAACAATACTAAAAGAACTGAATAACCGTTAATCATTAACCACAAGAATACAAACACCTCTGGACTGACCATGAAAAAAGCTATACTGCACTTATTGGTAGTACCCGCTATTGCATTATCATTAAATGCAAGTTCACAGGATATACATTTTTCCCAATTTTTTGAAACCCCTTTACTTCGTAACCCTGCATTGGCTGGTTTATTTTCAGGAGATATCAGGATGCAGGCTGTTTATCGTTCACAGTGGAATAGTGTCACCAATGCATATAAGACCGGTTCTTTCAATGCAGAAGTAAAAAAACATATTGGCAAGGCTGATGATTTTCTTACCATCGGTGCACAGGTATTGTATGACAGGGCCGGTACAATTGCAATGACATCCACACACCTGTTACCTGCGCTTAATTATCATAAATCATTGAATGCCGACCGTAACAGTTATTTATCCCTTGGTGTTATGGGTGGATGGGTTCAAAGAAAGATCGACAGGAGTAAAATGACAACCAACAGCCAGTTTGATGGAACAACATATGATCCTTCACTGGCCGATGGAGAAGGCGCTCTTAAATCATCTTATTCATATTTTGATGGAAGCGTAGGGATGAGTTATAACATGCAGGTAGGGCAGAATATTGATGATAATATTTTTGTTGGTATAGGATATCATCATTTCAGCAAACCGAAAAAAATATCATTTTATTCAGACAACAAATATGAAATGATGCCGAAATGGGTTGGATCCGCAGGTTTGAGAATGAGCATGGCCGATAATTCTTATATCACTGTTGAAGGAGATTATTCAAAACAGGATGTATATACAGAAACACTGATCGGTGCAATGCTGAGCTGGAGACTTGGTGACGGTGAAGATCCTAAATATGGTGTTCATGCGGGTGTATACCTGCGTTGGCAGGATGCGTTGATACCTGTTGTAAAACTTGAATCAAAACCGATAGCCATAGCAGTAAGTTATGATGCAAACATTTCACAATTAAAAACCGCCAGTACTGGTCGTGGCGGTTTCGAAATATCATTAACGTATCAAAAGTTTTTTGACCGGGATAACAGCAGTGTAGAAGCTGTAAGATGTCCCAGGTTCTGATTTTTAATATCAATCTATAGCTCAAAAGTCCTGTGCTTACCGACTAACAAGAAAGATTTTTGTTTTTATGGATTGTTTGGATAACGAAGGCCCTGCCGCAAGGTGGGGTCTTCTAATTTACAGCAGTCTATTTATCATCAGGATTATTCATGTTGAATACCAATGCTGCCAGTAACGCTCCTCCAAAAGCTCCTACCAGGTATATCCAAAGGTCTGCCCATACAAAGCCTTTCATTAAAGAAGCTCCTATTGCAACAGCAGGATTAAATGCACCTCCTGAATATCCACCAAATGTAAAAGCACATGCCAGAACAGTAAATCCTATCGCCAAACCATAAAAACTGTTCCCGGTATTTCTCTTTGCGGTAGCAGTATTTAAAACCACATACGCCAACGCAAAAGTTCCAAGTATTTCCGCAGCCAATCCTTCTGCAACAGATTTAACTGCACTTGTACCAGGTCCTTCAATATCAAAAACGAATGTTACAATTGCCCATGCCGCCATTGCGCCTCCAAACTGGGCGATCCAGTATACGATGGCTTCATTGATTGCTATTCTTTTTCTTATTAATACAGCAAATGTTACTGCGGGATTATAATGAGCCCCGGAAATATGTGCTCCTGCATATATCATAACAAACAATATACTTCCAATTGCAAATGGCGCCATGGCACCAGCCTGCCCTCCTATTGCAGCAATACCAATGACCAATACCAGGAACATCGTTCCGATAAACTCAGTGAAATACTTATTCATACATGTAGTTTTGGGTTAAATAATGGAGCAAATTGAACCATTTTCATTTAATCGCTGTTAACAATTTTTACACAAGGCATATATTTACAAAAACAAAATTGCACGCAATGGCTATTAAAATAGGACAGAAAGCTCCGGAGTTCTCTTTATATGACTCAGCAAAAAATAAAATCTCCCTCGGCGATTATGCAGGTAAAAAAAATGTGCTCCTTTTATTTTTTCCATTCGCATTTACCAGTACATGTACTAAGGAACTTTGTTCAGTAAGAGATGAGATCGGGAAATATGAAAATGATAATGTACAGGTTTTTGGTATTTCTGTGGATTCTTATCATGCGCTGGCAAAATACAAACAGGAACAACAGTACAACTTCCCATTACTAAGTGATTTCAATAAAGAGGTTTCCACCCTTTACGACACCATTTACGAGGTATTTGGTTTGGGTTTGAAGGGCGTGAGCAAGAGATCCGCTTTTATTATCGATAAAGCAGGCACTGTTCAATATGCAGAAGTGCTGGAAAATGCCGGGGAGGTACCCGATTTCAAGGCAATTGACGAAAAAATTGCCAGCCTGGCCTAAAATTTCCTTAAATCCTGCCATTTTTCTCAAGAAAACCGGCATTAATTTTGAAATTTGTTATTAAAATAAATTAGATTTAAGCTATATAGTTTCAAAGAATTGTATTACTTTTACTTAGTTGAAGAAATTTATTAACATATTAACATTACTTATTGGTTTAACATTTACATCATTTGCGCAAAATAAAACAGACGGAGACCAGTCTATTGCACAGGCCAAATTGATTAAGTTTTATCCCAATCCCGCATCAGCAGTGATCAATTTTGATTACCTGCGTGGCTATGATAAGTCCTACTCTCTCCAGATATTTAACTTCATGGGTAAAAAAGTGTACGAGCTGAAAAGCACTGCACTAAAAATGACCATCAGCCTTGATGAGTTCTATCGCGGAATTTATGTTTTCCAGCTAAGGGATAAGAATGGTTCTATTGTAGAATCAGGTAAGTTCCAGGTTATAAAATAATCCTTCTGCATTTCCTCCTTTTAACTTTTTTAATGAATTATAATGTCAAATTGACTGCATTTGTCTATTGGCAAAATCTTTGACTGTTGTACCTTTGCACACATTTTAAAGAAATCATATGGAAGAGAATAATATACCGGTTACAGATAATATGGGCATAGATATCAACTCAGATTCTGACCTGCCAGGTAATACACATCTTAGCAATCCCGAAAATGAAACGGCTTCAGAAGCAGAGAAGCTGGCTTCTGAATTGAAAGAACAGAAAGATAAATACTTGCGTCTTTCAGCCGAATTTGAAAATTTCAAACGCCGTACTGCGAAAGAAAAAGTTGAATTGATACAAACCGCAGGCAAAGACATTATCGCTTCTTTGCTGGAAGTACTGGATGATTGTGAAAGAGCTGAAAAACAAATGCAGCAGACCGAAGACATTGCCATTATCAGGGAAGGGAATATACTTGTGTTCAATAAGCTCCGGAACCTGCTTCAGCAGAAAGGATTGAAACCAATGCAATCTGTGGGCAACGATTTTGATGTAGAAAAACATGAAGCTGTCGCCGAAGTAGATTCAGAGAAAAAAATGAAAGGAAAAGTTGTTGATGAAGCTGTGAAAGGATATTACCTGAATGATAAGATCATCCGCTTTGCAAAAGTTATTGTAGGAAAGTAATAACTCCTTGATCTATCACCTAAATCAATTTTATTATCAGCCAGCCATCCCGAATTGACGCTGTACAACATTAGCACATTATGAAGAGAGACTTTTATGAAATACTGGGGGTATCCAAGACAGCATCACAGGATGAGATAAAAAAAGCATATCGTAAAGTAGCTATGCAGCACCACCCTGATAGGAATCCTGGTGATAAGTCTGCAGAAGAGAAATTTAAAGAAGCTGCTGAAGCATATGAAATATTAAATGATCCTGATAAGAAAGCACAATACGATCGTTTTGGTCATAGTGCATTCAGCTCAGGGCGTGGCGGTGGCTTTGGTGGTGGCGCTGGTATGAACATGGATGATATCTTCAGCCAGTTCGGAGATATTTTTGGTGATGAAGGATTTGGAAGTTTCTTTGGTGGTGGAAGAAGAAGTTCCGGCGGGCAGGGACGTGGTACAAGGGGAAGCAACCTCCGTGTGAAGCTCAAAATGAATTTTGAAGAGATCGCAAAAGGTGCCAATAAAACGATCAAGGTAAAAAAACATGTAAAGTGCACAACCTGCCAGGGAAGTGGTGCAAAAGATAAGAATAGCCTGCAAACCTGCGGAACCTGTAATGGCAGCGGACAGGTAAGGCGTGTGCAGAATACTTTCCTGGGACAGATGCAGACCGTAACAACCTGCCCAACCTGTAATGGAGAAGGTTCAACTATCACAAGTAAATGTACCAGCTGTAAAGGCGATGGCCGTGTATACGGAGAAGAAACCGTCACAATAGATATTCCTGCAGGTGTGCAGGAAGGAATGCAACTCAGCATTAGCGGGAAAGGTAATGCAGGCGAACGTGGAGGAATGGCAGGCGACCTGATCGTGCTGATCGAAGAAGAACCACATCCACATTTACAACGAGATGGTTTAAATGTTGCTTTTGAACTTTATATATCCTTCCCGGATGCTGTATTCGGAACACAGGTAGAAGTCCCAACGATCGATGGAAGGGCAAAGATCAAAATACCTGCTGGCACTCAAAGCGGGAAAATATTCAGGTTAAAAGGCAAGGGATTCCCTCATGTAAACAGTTATGAGAAAGGCGACCAGCTGATACATGTAAATATCTGGACTCCACAACATGTCAGTGATGAGGAGAAAAAGATGCTTGAAAAAATGCAGTCGTCAGAGAATTTTGAGCCAAAACCGGAAAAAAATGAAAAGTCTTTCTTTGATAAAGTGAGAGAAATGTTCAGCTAAGTATTGCTGGAGGGTTTTCGTAACTAAACTTTCTTTTTCTTTTTTTTCTTGATCGCATAGATCTTCTCAGCCTTATCAATCAGTCTTAAAAACTCCTGTTGAAGAAAGCTGGTCTTATCTGCAGACGAAACTGCCGTGGCTTTAATGAATGGCCAGTCTATATTATTATTGATATACTGTGATTGTTTTAATTTCAAAGCAAACATAGTGACAGCTGAAAGAAATTTAAGATCAGCATCAATACTATCCATTCCTGCATAATTATTTTTTACCTTATATACAGAATGCAGGTTAGTTGTATCATTACAAAGGCTGTACCTTAAAGAAAGTGTAGCAATATCGTCTGCAAGTGTTGTGTTCCTTGTCAACAGGTTTTGTTGTGTGGGAATTATTTCAAAAAGAGCGAGTGTGCTGTTACCACTGCCAATTTCCCCACCTTCCAGGTCACTGGTACTGTCAGTCACTGCATCTTTCCTGTTGTCAAAACCAATAAGCCTGTATTGTTTTACCATAGCCGGGTTAAAATTCACATTCATAAAAACATCATCTGCAACAGCATAAAATGTTTGTGTAAGTTCTTTAACCAAAACCTTTTCAGCTTCTTTAAGGTCATCCAGATATGCATAATTACCATTCCCTTTTTTGGCAAGGGTCTGTAGTTTTGAATCTTTGAAATTTCCCATACCAACACCAAGACAGGTAAGATAAATACCGGTCTGGCGTTGTTTTGTTATCAATTCATCCAATGCTTTTTCCGAATTCTCTCCCACATTGAAGTCACCGTCTGTTGCCAGTATCACCCTGTTGTTACCACCCTTGATAAAGGTACTTTCTGCAAGTTTATAAGCAGCACGTATTGCTGATTCACCGGGTGTGTCTCCTGCTGCTGTAAGTGATTCTATCGATTCAATGATCTTGTTCTTATCAGCTCCGGATGTTGGCTGCAGCCAGATACCCACAGTGCCGCCATACATCACGATGGAGACTGTATCCTTTTCACGAAGGTTCTTTACGAACATCTGGAATGCTGCTTTCAATAACGGTAACCTGTTTGGCATATCCATACTTCCTGAAACATCGATCAAAAAAACAAAATTGCATGGAGGTATTTTTTCAAGATCCAGTTTCTTTGCGCTGATATTGAGAAACAACAATTGCTTCTGAACATCCCATGGACAGGATGTTAGCTGCGATCCTATCCTGAATATATCTCCATTCATCGGCTCACGATAATGAAGATTGAAGTAATTGATCAGTTCTTCTATCCTGACTGCATCGGGAGGGACAGTACTTTCCTGGTTGAGAAAACGACGGACATTGCTGTAAGATGCTTTATTTACATTCAACGCAAAACCGGTATTGGGGTAGCCCGCCGTATTCACATAACTATTCTCCACTAACTGGAAATAGGTTTCATTATCCGCAAACCAGTTGAATTTGGACGTTTGTTTAAAATCCCTGGTGATAGATATCAGTTTTGGTTTGCTCTTACTCACCGTTGCAGAAGATATTTTCAGCACAATGCTTTGCCATTGATCTGTCCTTACTCTCAACGTTCTCGTTTCATAGCCGTCCAGGCTGATGGTAAGTGAATCAAATAAGTTGATCACGTTTATCCCGAATCCCCCGTATGTTCCTGAATAATAAAGTGCCCTGGCTGAGTGAAGAAATATTTTGGCGTTCTGAATGCCCTGGTTTTGTTCATCCTTTATTTCGCCCCGAAGATAATATTGTCCAGATGCATTTGTTGCAAACAACAAGAGGAAGCTATATACAGCAAGTTTTTTCAAGAGATCCCGTTGGGTTATAATGGTTGTTTTCTATACTGGCGAAATTTATACCACAACTCACTCCTCTCCCATCAATTGATATATTTCTTTCAGGTTGCGTCCCAATCCATCAAAATCCAGTCCATAGCCAAGAAGAAATTTATTCGGTACGCTAAAACCAAGATAATTAATGGTCAAAGGATAAGCTGTTGCATCCGGCTTGTGCAGCAACGCTGCTATTTTCAGAGATGCCGGCTGCTGATCCTGTAACTGGGGAAGAAATTCACTCAACGTTTTTCCCGTGTCCACTATATCTTCGATGATCACAACGTGCCTGTCTTTTAATGATTCGTCCAGGCCAATGGAAGTAATGACATGACCTGTACTGCGTGTGCCTTTGTATGAAGCGAGTTTGATGAAACATATTTCTGCATCAACAGAAAGTTCTTTGAACAGGTCTGATGCAAACATGAATGAGCCATTTAAAATTGCAATGAACAATGGGCGCTTACCCACATAATCCCTGCTGATCTCTGATCCAATCCTTTTGATCTGTTTATCAATTTCCGCTGCAGTTAAATATGGCTGAAACTGTTTACCATTCACCTGTATAACAGACATATGTTTCTTTATTTTGAGATGATTAATTGCTGGCCGACCTTCAGTTCATTTGCTGACAATCCATTCAATTCTTTTATTTCTTCAACAGTCACATTGTATCTCTTTGAAATGGCATAAAGACCTTCTTTTGGCTGAACTTCATGTGTGATCAGTTTTGCTGTTCCTTTAGCTGCATTATCTGTCAACGATGGCCTTAACCTGACTTTTGTTCCACGCTTGATCACCTGGTCTTCCTTTATATTGTTGAACTGCATCAGCGATTCAAGCTGGATGGCAGTCGTCTGGGATATATCATACAATGTTTCTCCCTGCCCTGCAACATAAAAATCACGCTTGCCTTCTTTTAATTTTTTTTCAAGGAATATCCATTGCTCATCTTTCAGTAAACCATCATTTTTGAGGTCATTATATTCGAGCAGTTTTGCAAGTGGGATATCAAATTCTGTAGCTATTGCCAGCAACGATGTTCCTTTTGGAGCAAATACAGCCTTCAATCCATTGAACAAGGTCTTTCCCGCCTTGATCGAAGCCAGGTTCGCACCCGTATTCATTTCATTACTTTTTGATATGTCAACTCCTTTCTGTGGCTGCTCAGGCATTTTCATCACTTCTACGGCCTTTGATTCGGTAACGATTTTATTATTCGGGTCAATACCGCCTATATCATATTGCTGCAGGTTATTCTCTTCAATATTCTTGATAAGGATCTGCGGATAGCGGGGATTGGTTGCATAGCCAGCCTTTTTCAAGCCATAGGCCCAACCTTTATAATCAGATGGATCAAGTTCAAATAAGAATGCATACCGGGCACTGCCACGTAAAAAATTACTGTGGTCTTTATAGCTGTCTTCTGGAGAATTGTATTTCCGGAAACATTCTCCCTGTGCATCATCATCATGAAAAACGCTTTCGCCAGTCCAGGTGTTTTTACATTTGATACCAAAATGGTTGTTGGATCTTTTCACAAGGTCACTGTTGCCGCTTTCGGTTTCAAGTATTCCCTGTGCCAGTGTTATAGAAGCAGGAATTCCCACACGCTTCATTTCACTGATGGCAATTTCTTTATAGGCAGCAATATACTCTTCAACACTGATGGTTTGTGCTGAAAGAGTAGTGTAAACCAATAATGATGAAATAGCAAAAACTATTTTCCTCATGTCTTATAATTTTCTAATTAACATTAAGCCGTCTCTTACTGTGAGCATCACCTGCTCCACCCTGCTGTCTGCTGCAATATGATCATTGAATGCCTGGATGGCTTTTGCATTCTTTCCTTTTAATTCCGGCTCCAATACCTGCCCGTGAAATAAAACATTATCAGCAAGGATCCATCCTCCCTGCCTGACAAAAGGCAAAGTTAATTCGTAATACTCAATATAACTCACCTTATCAGCATCTATAAAAACAAGATCCCATGTGTCATTCAGCCGCGGTATTATTTCAAGTGCATTTCCAACATGCAGGATGATGTTATCTGCTTTTGCTCTTGTAAAATATTCCTGTGCAGTTGCAGCATCTTCTTCCCTCAATTCTATCGTGTGCAAGCTACCTGCAGGCTGCAATCCTTTGTACAGACATAACGCACTAAAGCCTGTAAAAGTGCCTATTTCCAGCAGTTTTTCGGGTTTGATCATCCTGCTCAACATCTCCAGCACCCTTCCCTGTACATGACCGCTATGCATCTGTGCCTGGGCATGTGTGGCAAGTGTATGGGTCTCATTTTCAAGCAAAATATTATCCAGCATGGATGTATATTTCTTTGAATAAGCCTCTGCAATTTGATTGATAATATCCATCTGGATTTATTGAGCAATAGATTTTTTTGAAATTATTAACAGGCCAAGGAATGTTAACAGGCCGTTTATCACCAGCAATTCCGAACCGATCTGGAAGCCTGGCAGTATCTGGTTCTGAAATTTATCCACGAAAAAACAAATGATCGGGGAAGCAATACAAACTACCGGTGTAAGTTTATCATTGACCTGTCGCTTCGTGATGATACCGAAGGTGAATAAGCCCAGTAAAGGACCATAAGTATATGCTGCAACTTTCAATATGACACCAATCATGCTGGGGTCATTTACCTTATAGAATACCATCACAAAGATGAGGAATACAAAAGCCACGATAAGATGCACACGCTGACGTATTTTCTTCTTTTTAGCTTCATCCCAGTCCTTTCTCCTTTGCATCCCGAGAATATCAATACAGAAAGAGGAAGTGAGTGCTGTAATGGCACCATCTGCACTTGGAAACAGTGCTGATATCAATCCTATGATAAAGATGACTGAAACGATAGAGGGCATACGGTTCAATGCAAGATCAGGGAAAAGTTTATCACCTGAACTTGTTACACCCTGCTGGGCTCCGTATAAATGGATCAAACCTCCCAGGAAAAGGAAAAGCAGGATAACAACCGCCATGATCAGCGAGAGCGTGATGATATTTTTCTGTGAATCTTTCAATGTTTTAACCGAAATGGTTTTTTGCATCATCTCCTGGTCCATACCTGTCATGGTAACTGTAATAAATGCACCTGCCAGTATCTGTTTCACAAAAAATAATTTACTACCAGGATCTGTGAAAAAGATCTTTGAATAACCTTTTTCCGACAATGTTGATACTGCTGTACCAAAATCCATATGCATTGCACTCAGTATATAAACAACACAAACCACCATGCCGGTAAGCATAAAAGTTGTTTGCAGTGTATCGGTAAATACAATTGTTTTTACACCACCTTCATAAGTATATATCAATATCATCACAAGTATGATGAGTGTTGTTAACCAGAATGGAACGCCGAGATTTGAAAGAATGGAATCCTGCAGTATCTTAACAACAAGGTACAGTCGTGCTGTAGCCCCCAATACCCGTGACAGGATAAAAAAGGAGGCGCCCGTTTTATAAGATTTTATGCCAAGTCTTGAACTTAAATAATTATAGATCGATGTAAGGTTAAGCCTGTAATAGAGTGGCAGCAAAACATAAGCGATCACCATATAACCTATCAGGTAACCCAGTGTGATTTGGAAATAAGCAAAGGATTCTTTACCAACAGTACCGGGAACACTTACAAAGGATACACCTGACAAAGAAGTGCCGATCATACCAAATGCCACAAGCATCCAGTTGGAATTGCGGTTACCTATAAAGAATGAATCATTATTGGAGTTACGGCTGGTATACCAGGCCACAATGAGTAACAGGATAAAATAACCTAATACGAAGGACAGTAACAGGTATGGTGACATAGAAAATTGTTTATAAGCAGTTCCAGGTCATAAATTTTATTAAGAAATTCATGTTCCGGGAACATACATAATGCAAAAATAAGATTGAAAATATAAAAAATCTTTGTGTCTTTGCTCATAAATAATTTATAAATCGCATGCCTATACAGTCAATAGCAGTTTTTTGCGGAAGTAAAACGGGCAATAACCCCATATTTGAAAAGCATACAACAGAACTGGGAACTTTACTGGCAGCAAATAATATCACGCTTATTTATGGAGGAGGTAATAAAGGATTGATGGCAGCAGTTGCCAACGCCTCGCTTGCAAATAAGGGTAAAGTGATCGGCATCATTCCAAAAATACTTTCCGATTGGGAACACCAGCATGACAGCTTAACAGAATTACTGATCGTTGAAACAATGCACGTGCGTAAACAGATGCTGTATGAAAAATGTGATGCAGCTATTATCTTACCTGGCGGTTATGGCACACTCGATGAAGTATTTGAAATGCTCACATGGAACCAGCTCAATATCCACGATAAAAAAATATTCTTTCTTAATTCAGGTGGATTTTATGATCACCTAATAGCTCATATATACCTCATGCAGGAAGAAAGTTTCCTGTATGATCACCCCGATAAAAAAGTGACGGTCCTTAAAGAACCGTCAGAGTTATTAAAATATTTATAAGGATCAGTCCCTGTTCCTTCTTCCCTGGAATAATGGCACCTGCAAACCCGCTCTCAATATGGGTAAGATATCTACCGAGCCATTAGTTACATGCTGTACATAGGGCGAGTATTGATCTTTTAATACATCAAAAGACAATGAGATATAATAAAACAGGTCACCTACAGTTTGTCTTCCGCCAGCATACCCAACACCCAGCAACAAACTTGTCGGATTGAAATTCACTTTCTCACTAGGCGATCCATTCCCCCAGATATATTTCTGCGTAATAAAATTTTTCTCAGCCTGGGCCTGGATAAATAAAAATTTCAATGGATAAAACCTGGCAAAAGCCAGTGGCCCAATCACCGTCTGATGGATCTTATTTCCTGTAGCAACTTCATTTCCGTAATAGTCAAGATAAACTTCTTTCTCAGAAATATAATCAAAGTTCACTCCTATGCCCACATCTACCCATTTATTTATACTATAACCGAGCACAGGACTCGCTCCTATACCAAAATTGTGATTGGAAAATGACAATTGAATGCCGCCGCCTGTGAAAAGGTTCTCTTTCTTAAAGCCGCCCTTGGGTGAATCTTCTTCTGTTTCCTTTGTGGATTTCATTTCTTCTTCCTGCGCATAGGTATTTATTGCAAGAAAAGAAACCATCATCAATGCAATGATCTTTTTCATATTTGTACGATTTATAAAAATTAGAGGTCGAATATTTTTCCGCTGTTAAGGATATTATTTGGATCAAAGGATCTTTTAATATTTCTCATCACCTGCAGGCCTGCATCTTCAAAAACAATGTCCATGTATTCTTTCTGGATAAGACCGATGCCGTGTTCACCACTGATCGTTCCGCCCAATGAATATACCAGTTGGAATAAAGCTTTCAATGCCGGTATCACTTCAGGGTTATCCAGGCTGTATATGCTTCCAGGTTTTTTGATCCTGATATGAAGATTCCCGTCTCCTGCATGTCCATAACAGACTGCTTTGAAATCATATTTAATACCCAATTCCTTTACTCCTCTTATCAATGCAGGCAGTTCTGCTCTTGGTACTACTGTATCTTCTTCAATGGTATACCCATCCAGTTTAACTGCTTCAGCCACCCTCCTGCGTAATTTCCATAGTTCTGCTTTTTGCTGGGCATCATCTGCAAAGAATATCTCACCACAATCAAATTCAGTCAGCACAGCTGAAATTTTTTCCATTTCCTTCATCAAAGTTTCTAAATGATTTCCATCCACTTCAATAATAAGATGGGCTGCCACATCATCTGTAACCGGAACTGCAGTGCTGTCAACAAACTTACTCACTATCTTCAGTGCATCGATCTCTACCAGTTCCAGTGCACTGGGCGTAAACCCCGCCCGGAAGATTGCACTGACGGCAGCTCCCGCTTTTTCAAGGTCATTGAAAGGAACCAGCATCAGCAGGTCGTGTTTTGGATAGGGCAGCAGTTTCAACACGATCTTTGTAACAAGCCCCAGTGTTCCTTCACTTCCAACTATCAGCTGTGTAAGGTTATACCCCGTTGAGTTCTTCAACACATTTGCCCCTGTCCATATAATTTCCCCTGTTGGTAAAACAACTTCAAGGTTCAATACATAATCTTTTACAACACCATATTTCACCGCTTTCGGGCCTCCACTGTTTTCAGCAATATTTCCACCGATAAAACAACTGCCCCTGCTGCTCGGATCGGGCGGGTAAAACAATCCCTTTTCTTTAACAGCATTCTGCAGCACTTCCGTGATCACACCCGGCTCCGTAATGACCTGCAGGTTCCTTTCATCAATTGTCAAGATCGAATTCATCCGTTCAAATGAAATGAGCACACCAGCTTTTTGCGGCAATGCACCACCACTCAAACCCGTTCCTGCCCCTCTTGGTGTGACAGGTATCTTATGCACATTGCACAACTTCATCAGCTCACTTATCTCAATAGCAGTTCTTGGTTTGATAACTATATCCGGCAGGAAATAGAGGTTTTCTGTTTCATCATGGGCATAGCGGTCAAGGGTTTCCTCATCCGTAAATACGTAATTATCTCCTACTATTTTTTTGAATTCGGCAAGATGTACAAGGAATTTATTTTTCTCTTCAGCAGATACAGGCATGAACGTTTCTTTATGCAAAAATCGTAAAAGATATTTAAATCCTAAAACTTAGGGCAAAGCGCCTGCCTGTCAACATTCTCAGGATAAAAACCATTCTTGATCAGGTTGAATTCACTGGCACCGCGGTAATGATTAAAGCTATTAAGCGGTGACATTGTTACATCATAACTAAAAGTGAATTTGATGTTCTTGTACTCCAGGCCCACCATAGGGATAATGGCATCTTTGTAGCGGTAATATAAACCTGCCACAAGCTGCATTTCACCATACTCAGATAAATTATAATTCGCATTCACGCCACCCATCAGGTCAACTGATTTGGCCATGGTTGTGAAATAAATATTGGGATTGATGATAACCCTCGGATTTACTTTTAAGATCGCATTTAAAAATCCAATATGCCTCAATGCAAGGGTTGCTTCAGCTGCATTATCAGAAAAGAAAGTTTCTTTTGGCCTGTTAACATGATGAATAGAATAACCTGCATTGATATAAACATTCTCCTGCGGGAAGTATGCATAGTTCATTCCGGCCTGCATGTCGAAATAACTGACATTATCATTCACGATCACAACAGCTGTTGGCAAACTGTTATCAAAGAATTTACCATCGAACTGATCGGGAAATTTAAGGTTTGACTGGTCGATGCGTTTATTTGCCCACCCAAGGTTAAAACCGGCACTCAACAAACTGCTGTTACCTAGCATCTGGTGATAGGCCACCGATCCGTAAATTTTTGTTGATCGGAGGCTGCCACTTCCTGCCTGGTCACTCAGGATCACTGCACCTACGCCAAGCCAGCCATTCTCAAGTGTATTCCTGAAAAGCTGTGCATCGCCAAATGCGCTCATCGTTTTGTAGGGTGCAGACATGATGCTGCTCCATTGGTTGCGGTAATGCACGCCAAGCCGGTAATCAGCATCGGGAATGAATCCTGTATTGGCAGGATTTGTTGTCAAAGGTGAATTAAAGAATTGTGAGAAATGCAGATCCTGTGCATATGAGTTGGCAAACAACATCATCAACAGTGATAAGCATGATATGGATTTAATAGTGTTTGTCATCTTAATAAAGTTATATCGCCTGTTTTTCTTATTTTTTTACCGTCGGTGAATTCTACATCAAGGGTATAAGTATATACATCCATAGGTTGGAGTTTGCCTTTATAAGTTCCGTCCCAGCCTTGTTTCCTGCTTGTTGTGCGGAAGATCAGCTGGCCCCACCTGTTGTATATCTTCCAGTCCATTTTACCAATACCAAACCCGGTTACCATTACAAAAGCATTGATACCAAAGCGGCCGGGTGTGAATGCATTCGGTACGTCAAGCAAAGGTTTTATGATTACATCAACAGCCAAACGGAATGTGTCTGTACAGTTTGCTGCATTGTATGCGATCAGTTCGGCAGTATAAGAACCTGTTGCATTGTACAAATGGGTTGGATCCCTTTCCGTAGAGCTTTCGCCATCTCCAAAATTCCAAAGGAAATGAGTTGCATCAGCAGAGGATAAGTTTGTAAACCTTACCGGCGTATTTTCTTCCGGTGGATTTGGTGCCCATGTAAATGACGCAGTTGGTTTCAATACAACGGTGATGGTGAAATAAGCAGATGTATCACGCTTGTTACAGGTACTTGTATCAATAGCTATCAGTCTTACATTGTAAGTGCCTGGTGTGGCATAAAGGTGTGTGGGGTTAACATCGGTAGAAGTGGTATTATCACCAAACTCCCAGATGAAATCTGTACCTGCCAGTGAAGTATTGTTGAATACTGCATTGTAAGGTGCACAACCCAGGGCAGGTGTTATAAAAGATGCTTTCACAAGCGGGTTGATCCTGATTGTTTTTGTAATAGAGTCAGGTGAATTACAGAAACTGGTATCTGCAACGATCAATTTTACATTATACACACCGGGCGCCAAATACGTATGTATACGGGGCGGTGTAAGTCCACCGGTCTCACGTGGCGATCCATCTCCATAATCCCAGGTAAAACTGGTTGGCCCAAAACTTCCGAAAGTAGGCGTTGATGTATTTGTGAATTGCATCGTTAAACTTTCGCAGGGTGGCAGTTTCTGTGAAATGAAATTAAGGTTCGCTTTGTTGTTACCAACCTTGATGGTCTTGTATGCAGTATCCCTGATATTACAGGTAGCACTGTCTTCAGCAATAAGCATAACCAGGAATGTACCAACAGTTGTATAAGTATGTGAAACATTGAATGAAGTAGTAACTACAACAGGAGACAGATCACCAAAGTTCCAATAGAATTTTTTTCCCTTCTGCAAGGTATCCAGGAAATCAACCTTCAAAGGCACACAGCCCGTGGTATCATTGATGACTGCATTGATAGATGCCTGTAAACCTGCCCCTACTCCCGCAAAATTCATTTCTATCTTTACAGCAGCTTCATTACAACTGTTGCTGCCATTGGTTGGTGCCCATGCACCCGGTGTTGTAGGGAATGGCACATCAGCACCACAATTTGCACACATGGCCTGGTAAATGATACCGTTATCATCAAACCTGCTTGTACCTCCATCAACGTGATCACCCAATCCTCCATTCTGACCGAAATGAGAACCAAAGAGCTGGCTCTGTGCATTTTTCTGTAAAACGAAAAAGTAAAAATCAGCACCATCAGGCGCTGGTATTCCCGATAAAGGATTAACCTCGGGAAGACCTGATGTAGTGGTCCCCAAAGGTGAATAATTTTGATTGACATTAATTCCCCCGCCCCAGCCTGATACATATACATTCTGGCAACGATCTACCATGAAGGCGATAGGCGAAATAACAGGTTCGGAAGTATTGGTACCAAATACTGTTGAATAGACATATGATGAAAGATCAGGTTGAAGTTTGCTGATGAATTGTTTTGCACCAGGGTTTTTAAAATTTGCATTGATGACCGGCCAGTTGCCTGTTGTAGTTCCCATTACATAAGGGAAGCCCAGCTTATCGAACTTAAGTCCATATAACATATCTGTGCCGCTGGTCCCCAGATAAGTCGTTTTAATGATCGCAGATCCGTCGGGTTGTAGTTCGGTAACAAATCCGTCCGAGATACCTCCCTGGAATACCGGGTTGATAGATCCTGTTTTAAAGCCCGGGATATTATTACTCGTTGTGGATCCTCCAACATAAATATTGTTTGTAACGGGATTTATACTTGTTACAAAACATGCATCATCTCCACTGCCGCCGAAATAAGTGCTGAAGGCAAGCGTTGATAAATTTGAATTGAATTTTAATATCACGCCATCCTGCCTGCCACCACCAAATGTAGTCTGGATAGGTGACCCGCTGGCCGGGAAATTGCTGGATTGTGTACACGATGCAAGAATGATATTATCTGAACCATCGAGAATGACCTCACTTCTTGCATCATCGCCATAATTCCTGCGGATGCCATCCTTACCCAAGGGCATTTTATATTTGGGCCTTATGTTTACACCATCATCGGCTGAACCACCAATTTTTACGGAACCCAGTATCCCATTTCCTGCAGCATTGAATCTTGTAATAATGATATCGTAACCTCCACCAGAACCTATCTGTGGCCTTGTAACGGGATAATTAGATGAAAAAGACCGACCCGCCACAATAAGACTGCCTCTTGAATCAACGATCATACTATGAGGTTGCTCGTTGCCGCTTCCTCCAAGATAAGTAGCATATACCCGGTTACTTCCATTGGGAGAAAATTTGAAGATGGCAATATCATAGGGAGGGAATGCATCTTCAGGAGATCCCCCATTGAATGTTGTGCTGAATGCACCCGGTGAAACAGGATAACCTGCACCAAATGCAATACCTGCTGCATAAAAACTTCCATCCGGGCCAGGTGTAGCTGTGTATCCCCAGTTATCGGGTGCACTTCCTGTAAAAGAAGAAAAGATGATGGCCGGGTCTATTACCAATGTAGACCTGGGGTCGTGATCCTTAACCTGGAATGTTACCACATTGTTCCTTACAACATACCTGCAATCCACTTCCTGTCTTTTCTCTACTCCTGTTTGATAGGCATACGGATATAATTCACGTACTGTACCTACAGAAGTAACTATATTGAGCTCTTTGTCTTTTACAAACATATCGGAAGGCCCATCATATTGCATAGCAATAACTGAAGGGTTTCCCCCGGGATGAACAATGAAATCGTATTTTAATTTTCCAGCATTGCTATAATAGCGCACATCAATATTGGGATATACATTTTTATATGTTACTCCCTGGAATATCCTGCAATCACTTGCCCAGGTTGACCTGTCACCGATAAAATAATTGTTGACGGATGGCTGGGGCTTATCCGGTATTGACTGGATCTTTCCCGCGGAACCAAGGAATTTTACTTTGTACGCAAAGGAATGGAAATTGACAGGCTGGGTTAATGCAAGTTTATCTTTGCTATGACCATGGGCTATCTCCGACAATGCCTGCACATCTTTTGGATCGTGTAATAAAACCGTAAAGCCATTATTTTCGATGAAAAAAGCCCCTGTATTGAAATTGCCGCGGTAATTCACCTGCTTGTTCCATTGCCCCTTGTTTTCTACCAATTCCATCTGGGCTTTTAGCGGTTTGCAGGCGAAAAAAACTATTGAAAAGAATAATAAGTTAGCTGATATCTTTCTCAATCTGATCACTCTTTTATTTTTATACAATTTACCTATTATTAACGAAATTTTCTGCGGGAAGTTTCCCCTGCTGATAGCTTTATTTCAGCTTTAACATATTGAATTCTTACGCTATTTTACTCCAAAGGGTTTTGCCTTTTTGCTGTTGTAGAAAGGCTTTTAAGGGTAGGTTTTCACTGGATTCCAGCTCGGGATCAGTAGCTATGATATGCTCTGCGGCCGCCCTCGCTGCCTCCAGCATGGTTTTATCATGGACGATGCTTGCCAGTTTGAAGTTTAATACACCGCTTTGTCTTGTTCCTTCCATTTCACCGGGCCCCCTTATTTCAAGGTCCTTCTCGGCGATCTTAAATCCATCGTTGCTTGCAACCATTATTTTCAGGCGTTCGCGGGCATCATTTGACAGTTTGTACCCGGTAAGCAGCACACAAAAACTCTGTTCTGCGCCCCTTCCTACCCTGCCTCTCAACTGGTGCAACTGTGACAGACCAAACTTTTCAGCACTTTCGATCAGCATTACCGATGCATTGGGAACATTTACCCCGACTTCTATCACAGTGGTCCCTACCAGTATTTGAGTATCTCCCTGCACAAAACGCTGCATATTAGTTTCTTTTTGTTCAGGCGGTTGCTTTCCATGCACCATACTAATCCAGTACTTAGGTTCAGGAAAAAATGATTTCACTTCTTCAAAGCCTTTCATCAGGTTCTCATAATCGAGCTTGTCGCTTTCTTCAATGAGTGGATAAATGATATAAGCCTGTCTTCCCAAACTGATCTGCTCTTTGATAAAATCCATTACCTGCGGCCTTGCTGTTTCACTGCGATGAACCGTTGTGATCGGTTTCCTGCCCGGCGGCAGTTCATCGATCACGCTGTAATCAAGGTCCCCATATGCTGTCAATGCAAGGGTTCGGGGTATCGGTGTTGCTGTCATTACCAATATGTGTGGAGGAATGGTATTCTTTTTCCATAACATCGCCCTCTGCGCCACACCAAACTTGTGTTGCTCATCCACAACAGCAAGCCCAAGATTTTTAAAAACAACCTTATCTTCAATAATTGCATGAGTGCCGATCAGGATATTCAATGAACCATCTTCGCAAGCTTTTAGAACCGGCTTACGGTTCTTTGCAGAAGTAGATCCTGTGAGCAAGCTAACGGTGACTGGCAGGCCATCCAGCAATTCACTGATGCTATTGAAGTGTTGCTGTGCCAATATCTCTGTAGGTGCCATCAATACAGACTGGAATCCATTATCGGCAGCAATAAGCATGGTGAGTAATGCGACCATTGTCTTACCACTGCCAACATCACCCTGTAACAACCGGTTCATCTGGTGACCACTTCCAATATCTTTTCGTATTTCTTTGAGCACATTTTTTTGTGCATTCGTTAGTTCAAAGGGTAAATGATTTTTATAAAAATCATTGAACAATGAACCTACTTTTTCAAATACCAATCCTTTGCTGAACCTTTGCCGGTTTAGCCTGATCAATTGTATTCGTAATTGAGCCAAAAAAAATTCTTCAAATTTCAACCTCCTGAGTGCATGCTGGTAATGTTGTGCAGATGCAGGGAAATGTATATGCCGGAATGCATCATAACGTTTGATGAGTTTATATTTCCTTACAACAGGTTCGGGAAGATTTTCCGGCAGGTCTTTCTCAGTTAATTTCTGAAGTAATTCAAAAGTGAATTTCCCCATCGCCCTCCCATTCAGCCATTTCGCTTTTAATTTTTCTGTTGTAGGATAAATAGGTTCCAGGTATGCTTTACCTGAAGCTTTCTGTGGAGTATAATTCTCAATTTCAGGATGCGATATCTGTGGCCTGCCAATGAAAAAACCAAGCTTGCCAAATACCAGGTACTGCTGCCCGGGCACCAATATTTTCTGCACCCAGCTGATGCCCTGGAACCAGACGAGTTCTATTACACCTGTATCATCTTTCAAATGTGCCACCAGCCTGCGGCCCTGTTTTTCCCCAATAACTTCCATATCAGTTAATACACCGGCTACCTGTGTGTATTCTGTATCATGTGCCAGGCTTTTTATCTTATCGATCTTTGTTTTATCAATATGCCTTATCGGGTAATGTTCAAGAAGGTCTTTAAAACAGAATATGTTGAGTTCTTTTCGCAGCAGGTCGCCACGTTGTGCAGAGATACCGGTAAGATATTCCACCGGGTTAGATAATATATTGGGTGCTGCGCTGATCGTTTTTGTTTTTACAAATATATCTCAGCTGAACAGAAAACTGGTTGGAGTTGAATAATGTTTATCAAGCAGTAATAAAATCAATTAACTTTTGCCACCCTGCTTTTTATTTTTATTGAATGACCTGCCTGCCGGTCTTTTGGAGAAACTCTTTCTATCGCTACCCCTATTGCTTTGAGGATTGTATTCTGGTACTTCTCCCAACGCTGCAGGAATAGTTCCTTTAGGTACCGGGTAGCCCAACAGTTTTTCAATCGCCATTAATTTTCTCTGTTCTTTTACACTTACCAGTGTATATGCAGATCCATCAGCAGCAGCACGGGCAGTACGGCCAATACGATGTACATAATCCTCGCCATCATGAGGCACATCAAAATTGATGACCAGTTCTATATTGTCAATATCTATCCCGCGACTTAAAATATCAGTAGCGATCAGTATCGGTAGGCGTCCACTCTTGAACTGGATCAGTACATCCTCTCTTTTATCCTGGTCAAGATCACTGTGTATCTCATCAGCCTGTAATTTATGTCGCTTCAGGTCACGCGTGAGTTGTTTTACATTCAGCTTACTGCTGCAAAAGATCAACACGCTGTTGAATTTTTTCTCCCTCAGCAAATGCAACACGAGCGGAATCTTCTGCGCCTCGTATACAACAAAAGCCTGCTGTGCTATTTTTTCCGGCGGTTTGCTGATAGAAATATTTACTTCTTCAGGGTTATGCAGGATCTTTCTTGCCAGTTCCCTGATCTTATGCGGCATAGTTGCCGAGAACAACAGGTTCTGTCTTTTTAACGGAAGCTGTTTAATGATGAACATGATATCATCATAAAATCCCATGTCAAGCATACGATCAGCTTCATCCAGCACCAGGTATTTCAATCCATCCAGTTTTACATAGCCCATCTTTATATGTGCCATCATTTTGCCCGGTGTACATACAACCACATCCGCCCCGGTGCTCAGTGCTTTCTTTTCCTGTACAAAGGCATTTCCATCTCCTCCGCCATACACAGCAATAGAACTTATGTTGGTAAAATAAGATAAACCTTCGAGGTGCTGTGCTATTTGGATGGCAAGTTCACGGGTTGGCACAATGATCAATGCGTTGATGGTATGCTGGTCATGTGCGGATGTAATGATCTTATTGATCAGCGGCAGCAGGAATGCGGCAGTTTTACCGGTGCCTGTCTGCGCCGAAGCGATGATATCTTTACCTTCTAATATTTTGGGGATTACCCGTTGCTGTACGGGTGTTGCTTCTTCATAACCGGAAGCATCAATGCCTTCCATTAGCCTGTTGTCAAATCCAAATGTCGAAAAATTCAAAAAATCAGTTTTGTTTCGGTGAAGATAGCGTTTTTAATGAGGATACAGTATAAACAAGCTACCGGTTACAGGATTCCGGAGGCCGGATCAAAATATACGGCGCCGGGTATCAGGGATCATGCTATTGTTTTCGTTATTTTGTATATGAATGATCTTTATGATAAAAGTTGGAGAATATAATACACTAAGAGTTTTACGCACTGTTGAGTTCGGGGTTTTCCTGGATGACGGGAAAGATGGTATCCTGCTTCCAAAACGTTTCGTTCCGCCCGGCACAAAAGATGGAGATGAACTAAAGGTTTTTGTTTACCACGACAGTGAAGACAGGATCATTGCCACCACGCAGGAGCCCCGGGGCGTTTTAGGGGATATTGTAAAACTCCGGGCCGTAAGCATAACGCCACAAGGCGCATTTCTTGACTGGGGATTGATGAAAGATCTTTTTGTTCCCAAATCAAAACAACAGGCAACCATGATCCCCAATGGCGAATACCTGGTCAAAATTTACCTGGACGAGCAAACTGGACGCATTGCAGCAACAGAAAAAATCGAATCATTCTTAAGCAATGATAAACTTACGGTAAAAGAACTTGAACTAGTAGACCTCATTGTATACCGTCGCACAGATATCGGTTATGTCGTTATCATCAACAACTGCCATACAGGTGTTTTACATTTTAACGAGATATACAGGAATATTTCTACCGGCGATAAATTCAAAGGCTTTATAAAAAAGATCTACCCGGCAGAAAATAAGATAGATGTGGCTGCAGGAAAACCAGGTTATAACCGGGTAGAGGATGAGGGTGAAAAAGTGTTGAGGTTACTGAAGGAGAACAATGGCTATCTGCCATACCATGATAAAAGCGATCCTGAAGAGATCCATTCATTCTTTGGCATGAGCAAGAAAACCTTCAAGATGACAGTAGGGAACTTGTATAAGCAAAAGGTCATTAGCCTGGAGAAGACAGGAATAAAGCTGGTTGATCGTTAAGAAGTTTAGATTGTTTAAAAATGTTCAGAATTAGAATATGGGCCGTATAAAAGTTGACCTGCACGACATTTACAATAACAGCAAAGCTATAGACAAAGCATTGCAGCAGGCTTTTGACGATGCCGTCAATAAGAAGATAAAAGAAGTTGAGATCATCCCCGGCAAAGGCAGTGGTCAGCTGAGAAAAAAAGTGGAACGCTTCTTACAACAACCACATATCAAGCCGTTATACCATCGTATTGAAAATGACAGTAAGAATTTTGGAAGACTGTTTGTTTATTTTAGATTCTGAACAATCCCCTTTCCCCTATTTCCGTATGAACATCTTATCGATAGAAGTTTTATCATGGCCATAGATATCATCGGCAAAATGTAACTGTCCGGCATCATCCACCCATGCTGTGTAGTAAGTAATGAGCACGGGAACAGGATCTTTAAGTTTCACATATTTTTCTTTATCGCTGTTCATAGCCTGCTGAATGCTGGCTTCGTCCCATGCGGGGTCATTCTTCAACACGTAATTGGCCATTTTAACCGGTTCACTCAACCGTATGCAGCCATGACTATATGCACGCTTATCTTTTTCAAACAGGCTTTTTGCAGGAGTGTCATGAAAGTAAATATTAAAGCTGTTGGGGAAAAGGAATTTTACCCTTCCAAGCGAATTATCATTACCGGGAAGCTGCCTGATTACGGGCAAGCCAGCTTCATTACCTGTAACCTCCATATGATGTGATGCAAGGTAGCCCGGGTTCTTTTCCATTGCAGGCATGATCTCATTCCTTACAATGCTTGGTGGAACATTCCAGTAAGGACTAAAAACGACCTGGTTCAGGTTACCGGTAAACATCATGGTATTATGGCCTTCTTTTCCTACAACCACGTTCATATCAAAAACTTTCTGTGCTCCATCCTTCACATGCAATATGAATTCAGGGATATTGACCACGATCATCTGTCCTTTTGGCTCATTGACCATCCATTGCATACGTCCCATATTGAGCAATATCTGTTCAATACGGTCGGTAACCGGCACATTCATATCCTTCAATTGTTGGTCGGTAAGTACACCGGTTGCTTTATACCCGAACCTTTGCTGGAAGTTTTTTATACCATTTTCCAGTGTATCATCAAAGATGGCAGTTGTATCCAAAGGAATATCAGCAGTGAGGTACAGTAATTTTTTTAATTGTACTACATCTGCTGAAGATGTGCCTTTTTTGTATTGTTTTGCAGTTGCAGTTACTACAGGCCACCCTCCCTGTTTATATATTGCGTAATATTTTGCCAATTGTTCTTTCAGTGCTTTATAAGCACCATTCACTGCTTCGTAATACTTATTATCCTTATGCTTTTTTGAAAGCAATGAGTCCGTAAGCATGAAAGGGTCTTCTTTTCTTCTTGGGATGAACCGTTCCATTTCTTTCCGTTTGATATATCCATCTTCGATATTATTCAAAGCATAAAGGATAAAATGCTGGGTAAGTTTTAACTCAGTGCTGATGATATTTTTTTCCGAAGCTGAAGCTCTTAATTCTTCCGCCTCAACGTATGCATCCATTCGTTTCTGAAGATCTTTATCGTTCAGTAAGGAATCTTTTCCATAAGTAACCTGGTAATTATGCATGTTCCAGAAGCCACGGGCCTGTTCGGTAAGCCCATTGGAAGAGAACCATGCAAACTGGTAGTTACGGCTATTGTAAAAGCTTGTCATTCGCCTGGCAAGTGTATCATTGATCTTATTATCGCTAAGGAATTTTACAAGAACTGCACTGTCGAAAAAAAGATCATTGTAAGCATTTGATGCATTGATGCTAAGATCTCTTTTTGAAACCTTTCTTTCTTTTTCCTGCTTCACAGCATCCTCCTTATTTGAATTACAGGAAATAATAATGACCAGGGGAAGTATCCCGGTAATAATTTTTTTTATCATGACAATACTTATACAAAAGCTATGCCTCATAGTTGCAGGGAAAAAAATTACACAGAATTAAAAATGATAATATAAACATCCAAGGCATTATTTTTACACAAATAATTTCTATGCATGAAACGCTGCCCTTTATCATCGGCATCATAGCAATAGTAGTACTGGTAGAAATGATGGCCGAGAAACTTAAAGTTGCGTACCCGGTATTACTGGTGTTGTCTGGTTTACTGATCAGCCTTATTCCTTCGGTTCCCAAAATAAACCTGGATCCGAACATGATCTTCTTCATTTTTCTTCCCCCGCTGTTATTTGAAGCATCATGGTCCATCTCTTTTAAAGAAATGAAGAAATGGTGGCGTATCATCGGCAGTTTTTCATTCCTGGTGGTATTCTTTACAGCCACATCGGTGGCTCTTTTTACAAATCATTTTATCCCGGGATTTTCACTGGCACTTGGATTTTTATTGGGTGGCATTGTTTCTCCCCCGGATGCGGTGAGTGCAGGGGCGATCCTGAAATTTGTAAAAGTTCCTAAAAGCACATCAACAGTATTGGAAGGCGAAAGCCTTTTGAATGACGCCTCATCATTGATCATTTTCCGTTTTGCATTGATAGCTGTCGGCAGTGGGCAATTCATCTGGAGCAATGCAATACTCAGTTTCAGCTGGATGGTGTTTGGCGGTGCAGCAATTGGCTTATTATTGGGATGGATCTTCATGCAGGCACATAAAAAGCTTCCTACAGATGCTCCTTCTGATATTAGCTTTACACTTATAGAGCCGTATATCCTTTATTGGGTGGCGGAACAATTGCATAGCTCAGGTGTATTGGCAGTAGTATGCGGTGGTTTGTTCTTATCCAACCGCAGATTGGAATTTTTGAGCAGTGAAAGCCGTATCATGGGATATAGTTTCTGGCAAAGCTTTGTATTCATTTTGAACGGCATTGTATTTTTCATCATTGGCCTCGACCTGCCGGAAGTTGTCAGCTCACTCAGGAACGTGGGTATTCCGCTCAGCACAGGGGTCTACTATGGTGTAATGGTGACAATTTTTATCATCATAATACGCATCATCTCATCATACATTGCCCTTTTCGCAACATTGATATTCAGGCGAAGTGTTGTATCGCCTAATTTCAGTTTTCGCCGTTCCTGGACCATGCCCCTGGTATTGGGCTGGACCGGGATGCGGGGCGTGGTATCACTGGCTGCAGCACTATCCATACCCGTTTACCTGAGCAATGGCGAAAATTTTCCGCAACGTGAACTGATACTTTTTATAAGTTTCATTGTCATTATCCTCACCCTTTTTGTCCAAGGCCTTACATTGCCCTTCATCATCAAAAGAGTAAGAATCTTCCGCCAGGGCCAGGATGAACCTGATGATGTAGCTACATTAAGGATCAAAAGAGAATTATGGCAATATTCTGTGGATATCATACAGGACAGGTACAAAGATCATCTCAACAGGAATATATTACTGGCATCCAACCTCGCTCACTGGCAGGAGAAACTCAATGCTGCTGAAGAAACTTTGATCACAACCGAAACAAAAGATGTGTACCTCGAGTTGCTGGAAATACAAAGAAAATTCTTAATAGAAAAAAATAAAGAACCGAATCTCAATGAAGATATCATAAGGGCACAGATATACCTGATAGACCTGGAGGAAGAAAAGATAAGGACATTGTGCGGTTAAGATTGATAAGCACGATCATTTCCCGATACAGAAAGTAAGTCGATTTGATTATTAAATAGTTACGGTTTGGGGGTACAAATGAGGTACAAAAAGACAGATTTTTTAAAGAGACCGGATCAATATCCTTTTTGTCAATTACTATTCTTCGTTATCCTCATAAAAAGTAGCTGTTTCATTCCCGATAGACTTAATAAGAAACTGTAAACCTTCTTCATTTAACTGACCAACTACGTTAAATGGGGCCCAATCATTCCGCTTAATATGTTTACGAGGTCTTACACAAGTTGCCTTAGTAGGAAAAGGGAAAGAATTCCCATTACCATCCTCCTTTAAGAAATACTGATCGGGAATAAGGACATTATTATATTTAGCAACAGCTGCAGAGGTTAACATTGCTCCTTCAAAAAAATCATCCCCATTAGATGACTGGGATAAATAAACCATCATATGTGAATTCTTCCCTTTCTTATTTCTGTTATTTTGCCCTCTTAAAATCTGTCCAGGAAATGATTCGTTATTAGGATCTACCATTTTGATAAAATTTAGAACTACTAATCTCAATTACATTAAATTCCTATAGTTCAGACACAAGTCGTTGAAGGTTGCCATTAATCTTTTTCTGTATTTCTTGTTCTGTAACTTCAAATACCGAGGCAAGACAGGTAACAACAACATTTAAATCAGAAGGTCTTACGGGTCTTTTATTGTACTCAATAAAGGGGCCATCACTTTCAGTCAAAATATTTGACAATGGTATTCGCCTTATTATTTCTTGCCCGCCTTTTGATTTAATCATTGCTGAATTTATAGAGAAGAAAAAACCGGCATCAACAATTTTATTAATCAATTGAAGTGGCCCTGAGTACCAATGAAAAATTGCAGACCTAATATTATATTCAAGCAAAAAATTAAAAACCTCATTTTCTGCTTTCCTTGAATGAATCGACAATACTTTACTGTTACCTTGAATTGCAGTTAAGATACTTTTAAATGTATTTAATTGAATCTCTTTTGTTTCAATACCATCCTTTGAAAAATCTAATCCTATTTCGCCTACATAAGATGTTTTATCCAAACACTCCAAAAATAGAGGAAATTCAGAATTATGTCTTTCTGCATATAATGGATGCATTCCCAAGGCTACCCTTATTTTCTTATACCCTTTAAGATTTGAATACCCGAGCATAAAATGGCTTGGCAGATTAGTCACAGCAATCGTATTGATCCCCAATCTCTCACATTCCTTTGCAATTAAAACGGGATCAGGATATAAGTCAACATGACAGTGAACGTCAAACATTTTACAATCCGGCTTTTGTTTTCACAAAAGTATTGCCTTTGGATTTAATCCAATTGGATAATTCTTTTTTCGTCCTACGAATAAGATCAATGTAATTGTATAAGTTGGGCTGGTCTTGCAAGCCGTTTGAAATAAGTTCAAATTTCAATTTATTAGTATCTGCCTTTTCATGCAAAAAATCTAACATAGAACCAACATCTTGCCATTTTTTCGTAAAAATAGAATTCTTATTTAGTGCATTTATCTGATTTCCATAAGGAGTTTTATCACCATTAATCAATGCTGATCTTCTGTATATGCACGGCATACAAATACCGCAATGTGTTCCTGAGGCATCCCAGTGTGCTCGATGCCCCCTTTTCCCACATGAATTTGATTGTGTTAATATTTTTTCGAGCAAAACTTTGTTACTACAACTTTTAACCATCTCTCCTTTAGTCCTGAATTTATAAGGGTTTTCGATTTTCGTTTTAATACCTAATTCACCAAAAATCTGTTCAACATACATTAAAAAAGTTGGGTGGGTAGTTCTCGTACTACATGAACTTCTTCTCGAAGGGCTCAGAGGATAATTCAATGACACAGTACCATTTTCGGGAACAATGATATTTACATCCTTTGGTTCTGCTGTTAATAAGGCTAATCCAATAAATAATAATGAACGGCTTCTACTTGTTGTCTCACGAGCACCAACATTAGTTTGGGATAAATACACCTTAACAGAAGGTATATGAATAAATTTTGTTCCGTAATGTTTATTCATTTCTATTGTCAATTCATTTTGATCTTTTTTTGGCCCATGCATAAAAGAATCATAATGAGACACGAATAAAGTAGGTTTTTTAGAATTCTCTAAAGTATCAATAGCCCCAATTAATGAATCCAAGCCACCGGAAAATAAACTGACTTGATAAATTGGTACTTTATAAATTTCTGAAAGCTCCTTCTTACTAAGAGATAAGGTATTTTTATAAAAGTTAATTGTCCAATAGTCTCCAGTTAAAAAAGAAAGAAGTTTTTCCAAAATATTTTTACTTGCTTTCCATTTTGCAACATTATAAACAGGCAATTCAATGTTTATTTGACGAGACCACCCATCCACCGAATTTGCACGTCTTGGAATAAACCTATCTATTCCATAAACTACAGAAGATATATGAAAAAAATCAAAAGCCTCTGATGAAGCTGTATTTGCCCAGGGTAAGAGTTCATTAAATGCTGCTGTTATTTCGCCATATTTTGCAGAGCCATCTGAAAATACTGCAGAAAAGGTTGTAACAATATCCTCCTTATTAAAGCCCGACACATTAATCTTGATAGTAGTTGACATTATTCGAATATTTGTATAATTGAATTGAATATTTTTTCTTCTAAGTCTTTACCTCCCTTCCCTTTCCAATCTATTTTTAGAAGATCAGTATTTTTTTGAAGCACTTTTAATTGACCTAAAATATCTTCTTTTATAGTTTTGAATGTCTCTACGCTTACTGCTTCACCTTTTATTTGTGTAATTTTCTCTTGAAATCTTTGCGATAAGTGCTCAAATAGATATATCCCAAAAAAATTACAAAGAACCTCTGTTAAAGAATTTTCCTCTACCAGGGATTGCAATTTTTGTTCAAAATCATCTACAGTCTTTACACCTTCAGTGAGCATTTGAAGAATTTCGCAACTTGCCATATTTGCGGCAACTTCATCCATTCCTGAACTTGTATCTGCGAAATAAATAAGTAAAAAATCTACAACATCTTGAAGTTTTTTACCTTTTAATGACCCAAAGCCGATACTGGTTAATGTTGCGCCAAGGCCAGCAGAATGTACACCGGTTACAAACTGCGAAAAGTTTGTAGCAGTCCGAAGTCCTGCTTTTCCTAAAGAGGTTGATTTTCCTTTTGCAATTTTCCCTCTACCACCTCCTGTTTTAATTAAATTTTGGAGAGCAGATTTGAAATGATGTGATCTACGTGCATGCAATTTGCTTTGAAGTGCATTGATACTTTGGACGGCTTTTTTATTATCCTCGGTTGGCTTTTCCTTTTCCTTTTCAATTGCTTTTTCAGCTTCTTCCCCAGCATTCTGCTCATTTTCTACAGTGTTAGCAATTGCAGTGATAGCAATATTAAGATTACTCCAATTAGGTTCGCCGGAAACTCCAGGTATTATGCGTTGAGTTGTTCCCATTATTTTTTTGGATTAAGCGCTTTATGAATTTGCGAAGAGGAATGAAATATTTTCCTTATTTCTTCAACTTCGGGATTTGATTTTATTGCTAACTCTATGTCATTACGTAAACTAAATTGAATGGAATTGTGATCAGCAATTTGCCCAACAGCTTTTTTATAAGCAACTATACTGTTTGGAACTTTTTGCGCCATTAATTCATAAAAAACCTTGTGAAGTTCATTTTTTTCTGGAGTCTTTGTAATTTCCTTTTCTAATAATGCATAAATTTGTAGTAGTTGTTGAGAAGGCAAGGTCAAAATATCATTCGTTACTGTATTCCTTAATATACTTGCAGAGCCAAATTCTACAAGAGATTTAAATAAAGAACGAATGTGACTTGGTATGAGAGAACTTCCACTTAATGAAGATATATTGTCACGAGCAATCCAAAAATAATCACTAAGGTCTATTCCAGCTAATTTCGGCTCAAGTTTAAGCCAGGTTACAACTTGCGGGTCTTTCCAAAAGACATTGTACGCTTCGCTCAATTCAGAAATTTTATCATTAAATGCTAAAGATTCTAACTCTCCAATTTCTTTAGGCTCTCCATTTTGAAGCTGTTGCCATCTAAACAATTCTGCAAATAACTCTGGAAAAGAATATTCAAGCACCATTAGTTTTGCCAGAATATCTACTTGAAAATTTGACAAAATTGCTTTCTCTGCTAACCGATTACGCAGTGTAAATGTGTTTAAGAACCTTTTTATTTGCCTGGGATTACCATTTAGCCCTTGCGCTATTATTGATGATAAAGAAGCGATCAAAGTGATACTTTTTTTCAAATTGGCATTTTCATCCGCAGTAATATGAGTTTGCAAATCAGCAAATCCAAATACTCCATATCTGTTTTTTTGTCGAAAATCTGCAAAAGCTTTTAAGACGATAGGATAACTTTCCTTCAACTCCTTTTTGCAAAAAAGTAGAGTCATATAGGTCTCAACCTCATGATCAGATAAACGAGGAAGGATGTATGGTACTTGAATTAGTTTCTCTAAGTAATCATTTACGATTCTTTTATTTTTATTTTCAGGGTCAATACCATTTCCTCGCTGTTCAGTTCTATACCGATGTTCAATAGCATGTCGAACGATACGAGGGTCAGCTCCAATTATAAATGCAGTCTTTTCAACATTCAGAAATAACTTTATTGCTTCCAGGTTTTCAATAATTCTTTCGTGTGTACACCTATCCAAATCATCGATTATTACAACAAGTTTTTTGATTTTTGATTTATCAATCATTTCTTTAAAATCTTCCCGAAACTCTCGAACTAAAGTACTGGGATCATCTTCTTTCTTTTTAATTATTTCTTTGAGAAATTCCTCAGCTTTGTCACCCGATAATTTATCTACTAATTCTTTTTTGTCAATTTGAGAAAATTCCTGAGCGAGAAATGGAATTAAGGACAAACCTCCAGTAAAATATGCTGCGGCTGTAGGTAGTATTACCTTCTTAAAACCAAGACCCAATATTCGCATCCAGTTCACAGATTTCAAGAGTTTTGAAGTAGAATCCTTTACTTTATTTCCTAAAGTTTTATGTTTCTTGAATTTCTCAATTATTGATTCCAACAAGGCTGCTTTCGCATCATCATATCCTTCAAATACCCAACCATTAAAATATAAAACAAGAGTATCATCCTTTAGGTCATCATCAGTAACGCCTTTAAGTTCCTCATGAATAATTTTTAAGATACTTGACTTCCCACTTCCCCAATCACCAAAAACGCCTATTGTGACTGGTAAAACTTTTTCATCTTGAATTACATCAATTAACAGATCAGCATGCACTTTAAATCCAAGATAATCTTCCGTTGTTTCGTTATCTGCCCACATAATTTTTATAGATTTCTTTAATACAAATCCGAATCATTTTCGGAAAGGTATCTGTTTAAATTATTAATACAAAAGGTGTTTATACGGTATTTTGTGATTTCCATGGCTATCGTAAATACTGACAGACTATCCAGCGAAGATTTTGAATCTCAGGTATTTATTAGCAAAGCCTCGCTTTAAACGAGGCTTTGCAATTTACTTCACATCTAAAATGTCACGTTATTTACACATGCCAACTCTGGTGTACTACGTACCTCATCCAAAAACAGAGAATTTATACCGCCAGCTTTATTTAAAGGACGCTCTATTCTAACAGAATAATGGGTATCATCAACTTCGACCACTGTAACAGGAATAGCTTTGCGGCCATCCCATGATATCCAGGCTTTGTCTGAAGGATTTAATTTTTCCACCGTTCTATCTCGATAAGGAATTGGAGTTAAGTTTTTGACAAAAACAATTTTTCGTTGCTCATGCTTTGCCAATATCCGCTTTGATCGTACTGGAATATTTGAAACGGGAGCATTCCTTTTTATTAAATATGCTGTGTAGGATCTCCATGCCCTTTTTAAAGCTTTCTTAGCTTCTAATGCAGCGTGATGAAAACTCAAATAGTTTTCGTAATCAGAGAGTGTATCAAATAATGGCCAGGTCTTATCTCTGATCATATCTGAGGCTAAATCTCCCAAAGGAGAATTTCTGTTTTTATGGCGTCTTAGCCAATCGGTAAATGTGATTGAGAATGTCTCCTTGATTTCTTTGTCTTCAGATAGGAATTGTTGATTAAGAATTCTGGAATAATGTTTCCAATTAGAATAGCCATGTTCCCTTGATATCATATCTAAGGCCTCGGTGTGACTAATACCTTTATGCTTCTTTAAATTTTTTGCTTGACGCTTAATATAAGCTATGGTATGTGCTTTTTTCATTTGAAAATTTCTTTTAATACTCACAAGAAAAACGTCACCCACCAACCATTTCTCTATTGTGAGAAAAGATTTTTCAAATAAAAAATTGAGTACAGCGCTGATACAGCTTTGCAACGGTGGGCGGCAGGCTTCTGTAAAAACCGAGTCAAAAATAAGGACTTTTCTTCTTATATAGCTATTAAAAAGATTCGCCTATCGTGTTTGTTTTTTGATTTTCTTACCTTTCTATTAGCGCTAATATGCAGCTCAGGCCAAGGTTAGAATACACTTCGGATGAGAGTATTAGAAGTTATTAAACATTTTGAGTATGAATTCATTTCCAAAAGAGCCCCTTTTACAATTAGCTCTTAAAAATGGAGATATCGTACATGTAAAAGATGTTGAGAATGGTAAAAAATGTAACTGCATTTGCCCCAGGTGCCAACATCCATTAATTGCAAAGAATAAGGGTCAACATAAAGTTGAACATTTTGCACATGCTACCGATTCCGATTGCATTGGTGCAGTTGAAACTATTTTACATTCACTTTCTAAGGAAATATTAAAAGAGACAAAAACAATTTTTATTCCTGACTATAGGTTCTATTACACCGACTTGAAAATAGAGAGCACACTAATTAAATACAATAAACTACTTACGTTTGATTCAGTAAAGTTGGAAGAGAAAATCCTTGTCGGGAATGAACTAATTATTGTGGATGCACTTTGCGAGATTGATGGCAAACAAATGATCGTTGAATTTGCAAAATCCCATTTCATTGATGATACTAAAAATAAAAAGCTCATTGCTTTAGGCATAGCCTGTATTGAAATTCCAATAGCCCAGGGAGAACAGAACAAAAATGTTCTTGCCAAACAACTTCATTCAAACTTTTTTAAAACTTCATGGATAGTAAATAAAAAGGGGGAAGCACAAATTGAACCTAATAGAATAAAACTACTCAAAGAAATTGAAGAGACCAGAAAAAGGGCGCAAGCAGAACATGAACGAAAAGAAAAAGCAAAAGAGCAAGAAGAGATAAGATATAGAAAGGCTGAAGAAAAGAGGCTTCTGATCGAAGCTGATAAAAAGAAGGATGAACTGACTAAAGCTTCTAAAAAAGGTAACCTGATTTTAAAATGCCCAATCCGAAATGAGTTTGTTAAGCAATTCGGCATTATGCTTAAAGACACTCACAACATAATTCCTAAATTGTTCGCAGCAAAAGAAATCTCAAGGATCTATGATCACAGTCCGGATTTTGTCGACATTTTTATAGATAAAGAACGAGTAATCCTGATCCCTCCGGGATATCACCAATTAAGTGCAACGGAAAAAGCTAAGTGGAATTCACTATTTAAAATAGTTACCTGGTTTCTTGATTACAGGAATCATTCTAAATTCAATCCTTGCAATTACTGTAAATGCTTTAAGGGGAATATATATGAATATATAATCTGTACTTACGACACAAGTATTCCTCCACAACAATGCTTTAAAATTTAGACTTCATTTTTTATTTCTGTTCAAACAAATATCTTACATAATTTAAAGATGTGTGAGCAGTAGTATTAAATTCGTTTGACATATTTTTTGTCACATCATTAAAGAAAGATTTTGCAAGTTCCGTAAAATAATCTGTAGCTCTATCGTTGAGCAATTTTGAAAGTGATAAATCCTCTTTATCAATTAATTTCTTTTTTGCGAGGAAGTCAATAGCTTTTCTATAGTTTTTACTGTATTCACCAGTAAAAGTATCTTTATCAGCATCAGTATATTCAATCGAAAAATCCTTCCCGTGAACTATTTGATTTCTAATAGTAAATAAGATCAGTATTCCTTCCCAGGTGTCATTGTCAGTAAATTTATTCAAGCTACATCCCAATAATTCTTTTGATAAAACTTCGTAATCTTTAAAAGTTGCATTAGAAACTGCTGTTTCAAAATATTTTACCATATTTAGCTTTAAATAATCTCCCTGCTGATACTTTTGTCCTTCGAAAATTTTGCAAATATTCTCATACAAAATCGATTCAATAAATGCAGTAGTACCAGTCAAGGCAAGTAAATTAATTGCAAGTTTTTCATTTTCGGTTTTCACATCTTTCCTTGCCTGAATTAAGATCTTTAATTGCAAAGGAAAATAATGAGATGAAGATTCTATCATCTTAAAAGTAAGACTTTCTGAAAACCCTATAACATCTCGAATTGGTATTAGCTCTGACATATATTCTTCATTTAGTTTCTTTAATCGCTTAACTGAAACAATACACTCAGTTAAGCTGTTATGCAATATATCAAAAACGAATTCACTTTTTATAAGCCAATAACCTCAATGCATTAAAAACAACCACTAAAGTTGATCCTTCATGACCAATCACAGCTGGGCCAATATGCGCTATACCCAAAATTGTAAGTGGTATCAAAATCACAACCATTCCCAGGCTGATAACAAGATTTTGCTTGATAATACCACGAGCTTTTTTACTTAACCCAATGGCAAAGGGAAGGTTTTCCAACTTATCTGCCATCAATGCAATATCAGCAGTTTCCAATGCAACATCTGAACCTGCTGCACCCATCGCAATACCTACTGTACTTTTCGCCATTGCAGGAGCATCATTTACACCATCACCTACCATTGCCACTTCCTTTTCGCTAACACGTAATTTTTCAATTGCAGCAACTTTTTGTTCCGGCATTAAATTTCCCCAGGCTTCAGTTATACCTATTTCTTTTGCGATAGCTTCTGCCACCTTCTGGTTATCCCCGGTAAGCATAACCATTTTGCGAATCCCCAACTTATTTAGCTGAACCAAAGCTTCTTTCGCATCTGCTCTTGCAACATCCATCAATGTAACGATGCCAATGTATTTGTCATCCTGTTGAACGATCATTGTTGTGTTTCCTTTGCTTTCCAAATCCTCAACCTGTTTTTTAATATCATCAGGTAATTGGTTATTCTTTTCTGTAAACAACTCTTTGTTGCCAATATGGATCGTTGAGCCGTTGTTATCTGCTTTAACACCTCTTCCCTGTATTGCTGAAACATTTGCTGCTGCAGGTACATCTTTCTTCAACTTCTCAGAACCCCCTTTAACGATTGCTGCAGCCAGTGGATGATCGCTTAGCTTTTCTACAGCAATAACAATTTCGAGAAGCTGTTGCTCCGATATACCATTAAGTGGATAAACACCTGTGAGCTTCGGCTTACCTTCCGTAAGTGTTCCTGTCTTATCAAAAGCTATTGCGGTTAGTGACCCTAACTCTTCCAATGGTTTACCTCCTTTAATTAATACACCGCCTCTCGCTGCTCTTGCCACACCACTTAAAACGGCACTTGGAGTTGATATAGCTAAGGCACAGGGGCTTGCCGCTACCAGAACAGACATTGCCCGGTAAAAACTTACGCTAAAGGGTTCATCTATTATAAGGAATGCAAGTAATAACAGCCCAACTAAAATAAGAACAGAAGGAACATAATATTTTTCGAGTTTATCGGTGAAGTTTTGTGTTGGTGATTTTTGTGTTTGAGCTTCGTTGACCAACTTTACCAATCTTGCTATTGTACTATCGCCTGCAATCTTTGTAACTTTTATTTCTAAATTTTCACCGCCATTAATTGACCCTGCAAAAACTTTATACTTCGCATCCAACTTGTCTGTCTTAGCCATGTCAATGTTTGGATCTTCGACAGGCATTTTATCGACCGGTATGCTTTCTCCAGTGATAGGTGCCTGGTTGACGCTGGTGTTTCCACTCACAACAATACCATCTGCAGAAATTTTTGAATTTGGCTTTACAACTATTATATCACCAGCTTTCAGTTCTTCAATTTTTACTTCCTTCACATCATTACCCGATTTCAGCAAGGCTGTTTTTGGGGCCAACTCTGTTAGTGCTGCAATTGATTTTTTTGCTTTCTCCATCGCATAATGTTCTAAAGAATGACCCAGACTGAACAGGAAAAGCAGCAATGCGCCTTCTGCCCACTGTCCTAAACAAGCTGCACCAATAGCTGCAACCAACATCAGGAAATCAATCTCAAACTCTCCTTTGCTAATTCCCTGGATAGCTTCTTTGGTAGTATAAAACCCTCCAAAAAAATATGCTGCGATATAGCAGCCAATAGGGACATATGTAGGCAGTGTCTTAATGAATGATAAGCCAAATCCAATTCCAAGAAATGCACCGCAAATAAGGGCGAAAATCATCTCTGTCTTTTCACCAAATACGCCTCCATGAGAATGGCCATGGTCGTGTCCTTCATGATCGTGGTCGTCATGCTTATGATCTACATTGTTGTGTTCCCCTGGTTCTGCTTCTTTTTCATGTACATGTTTATGAACCGGTATTGATTTTAATTCGGGAGAAACAACTGTGAGCCCCAGTTTTTTCAGTTGGGCAAATATTTTACCCGGCGTTATTTCATGATGGTCAAATTCAATCACTATCCAGCCTGCAGCAGAAGCGGAAACTGATAATACACCTTTCATATCTTTTAAACTCAATTCTATTACCCTGGCATGCCTGACATATCGAATACCTTTTACTTCGAGTAGGAGATGCCCATAACGTTCTGTGATTTTAGCCCCAGCATGCACCGCAAGGCCTTGCACCGTTTCTAAAGATATTTCGGTAGGGTTGTAATGAAAACACAATTGTGCTTTCGAATTACCTGTTTCAGGAACAATATGAACTTTTTCTATTCCCCTTTTTGCAGAAACCTCTTTAATGATTCTATTTACGCATTCATCCCTTTCGTCCGGCACATCAGGTAAAAGAACATCGAGGTTTATTTTTATTTTTTCCATGCTACCTATTTCATTTTTAAATTGCTTTCAAACATAACCTGCATCACTCAACTTTTTCTTCTCCCTTCTTTCCCAACTTTACAATATCTCCTTTGGTAAAGAGAATCGATTTTAATATAGTCCCCCATTCTGGTTTTTTCCGCAGCAAAAACTCCAAGTCCATTCCGAAATGTTTAAACTCTTCCTGTTGTGCATTTTTCATGATAGCCTTGGCTTGTTTGTCTTTTTCTACTGATATTCTCTGTTCATACCAACCTATTGCTTCTGCTTCTTCAATAAGAGAAGTAATCATCCTCGCAAACGTTCTTGTTGCCTGGGACAGTTCTCCTGCTGGTTCGTGATATTGATCGAATCCCATGTTATTTGTTTTAAAAGTGATTAATATGTTATGTAATAATTAGTCTTCTTCAATATTGGTCATTTTTGCTGAAACAAAGAATGCGCCCTTGATGACGATCTTTGCCTCTTTTGGTATTTCTTTCAATAATGTAATTTCAGTATAACCTATATCACTGGTGCCCTTTGCTACTGCCACCCTTTCAAACATTAAACCTTTTTCTTCTTTAGCATTATGTTTTAGGCTGTCCTTGCTTCCAGGTTGCCCGGCTTCGTTATCAACCAGCATAAATATATAATCCTGCCCATCCACCGTTACAATAGCATCATTGGGTACGGCTGGAACTGTTGCCTTATCTAAACTGATAGCGGCGGTTACACTCATCCCGTCAATCAGCCCTGTTTTATCGCCCTTCACCATTGCATGAACCGTGATAGCCTTGCTCTCTCCTTCAAAAGTAGAACCCAACGAATAAATCTGTGCATCATATTCCTTACCTGGATTATTGGTTACTGTAAAGTGAATAACCTGGTTATTCTTCAGCTTAGGCAAATCTTTTTCATACACAAATAGATCCAGGTGTAACTGGCTGTTGTCAACTATTTCTGCAACAGGAGTACTTAAATCTACATAGCTGCCCATTTTTACCATTACATCACTTACAACGCCATTGATCGGGCTGGTAACAGATAGCACGGAAATTAACTTCCCATTGGCGAGGGTTGCAGGATTAATGCCCATCGACTGTATTTGTTGCTGCAATGTCGATTTAATTGTGCGCAGGGTTCTTAATTCAGTTTCGGCTGACTGTAAGTTTTTCAATGCGCCTGCGTTACCAGCATTGAGTTCTTTTTGCCTTTTTACTTCCAGCTCTGCTAACGAAATTTTTGTTGTCACATTCAGGTATTCGCTTTGCGCCTGTATAAATTCAGGATTGGCAATTGTAGCAATGGTCTGCCCTTTTCGTACATTATTACCTGGCTGTACCAACAAAGATTTTATCACACCACTATAAATAGAGTTTACGCTGGCTTTATTTTGATTGGGAACTTTCAATACACCGTTTGTTTTGAGAGATGATGTTAATTGCTTCTCTTCAATAGTTCCTAATTCTATGCCAATACTTTTTATCTGATCATCGGTAAGCGTAGCAGTATTGGGATTTTCATTTTCAGGCTTTTCTTCGGGTTTAGCTTCTTTTTCTTTAGTCTGTTCTTCTTTATCCTTGTTTCCACAGGAAATCAAAGTAACCATGCCTGAAAAAAGGATTGCTGTTATTAATAACTTCTTCATCTATATTAATTTTATTGATTAATGTAATAATAATATTGAATTACAGACTGGTTATAACCATTGAGGTTTTCCAGGTAGTTCTTTTGAATTTCTATAGCCTGTGTTAAGAATTGTGATAATTCTGCAAAGCTTATTTCACCGGCACGGTAAGCAAGCGAAGCGGCTTTGATGATTTCATCTGCCTGCCTCAATCCAGCCTTCTCATAAAACGATAATAGACTGTTGTTTTTTTCCACTTCCTGCTGCAATTGGATTTGTTTGGTATTGAATACCTGTTTACCATACTCATATTGTTTTTGCTGAACTGCCATTTCTGCCTGTGCTACTTTTACTTTATTACGATAGGCATTTGCACCAAACAAGGGAAAGGCGGCTGTTACGGAAAAACCGGTATAAGGATCTTTTGCTCCCCATAACCTTTGAGTAAAAAAGCGGCCAGAGAACTCAGGCTTATTTTCATTTTTTATTACAGCAATTCCTGCGTTTGCAATGTTGATGTTTTGCGATTGTAATACAAGCAAGGGATGGCTACTATCATTTGTAGTAACTGGTAACGCTAATTTCTCTAACGAGGTTTTTACAGGTAGCATCAATTCAGTCGTATTGAGTAATTGCATCAATGATTGCTGTCCTATTGTAATTTCTTTGTCAACTTGTTGCAGCAATGCCTGTAGCTCACTCATCCGCACATTGGCAGCAATACTGTCTAATCCCGGGCTATCGCCTGTTTTAACTTTCAAGGTCGCTGCCTCATTCAATGATCTGTAAATACTATCGAGTCTTTGAAACAATAGTTGCTTGTCCTGCAAAAACCAAAGCTGGTAATAAACGGTGCGTACATCTCTTTTAATATCCACATCAATTGCTGCTGCATTGACCTGGTAATATTTCAATTGCTCATTGTACAGATTCTTTTGGGATTTATATAACCCAGGCCATGCAATATTTTGCGATACTCCAATTTTTAGTATGCCTTTACTGTCGCTTGGCCGGAAATCTTCGTTTTCTGCAAACAAGCCTGTTTTGGGAAATAAGGTTGCTGTTTTTACCTGTGCCTGGCCTTTAAGCGCCTGCTGATTATTAATACCGTATTGCAGGTTATTTTTAGTCAAGGAGATTGCCTCGCTAATAGATATTCTTTTGGCAGACTGTTGTTGTGTAAAGCCAATAGATGGTAATAAAAACAAAACAATAACAGCTATGACGGTTGATGCAGGTTTCATATTTAATTTGCTCTTTTTAGAAAAGATGATATACAAGCATGGAAGTACTACCAGTGTTAAAAATGTTGCTGTTATCAGCCCGCCTATAACAACGGTTGCTAATGGTTTTTGTACTTCAGCTCCTGAGCCAGTTGAGAATGCCATTGGTAAAAAGCCTAATGAAGCAACAGCAGCAGTCATGAGTACAGGACGTAATCGAATCTTTGTTCCTTCCAGTACACGCTGCATGATGTCATTCATTCCATCTTTTTCCAACTGATTGAACGTACTAATCAATACAATACCATTTAGCACCGCTACTCCGAACAAAGCAATAAAACCAACGCCCGCTGAAATACTAAATGGCATACCCCTAAGCAACAAAGCAAAAACACCTCCAATTGCACTCATAGGAATAGCTGTGAAGATCAATGCTGCTTCCTTGATAGAACTGAAAGTAATGTACAGCATGAAAAAGATGAGCAGCAAGGCCAGGGGGACGACGATCAGAAGCCTGTCGGAAGCCTTTTGTAAATTTTCAAATGTTCCGCCATAAGTATAATAATACCCGGCAGGCAATTTTATTTTATCATTTAATTTTTGTTGAGCTTCTTTTACTACACTGGCTACATCACGACCGCTTACATTAAAGCTTACATATATCCTCCGTTTACCCGACTCTCTGCTTATTTGTGCAGGGCCGGTTTTAAATGAAACATTAGCAACCTGTGATAACGGTATTTGACCTCCGTTACTAAGCGGTACATATAAGTCACTTACATCAGCAAGGGCAGTACGATGTGCGCTGTCTAAGCGGACAATCAAATCGAATTTTCTTTCGTTCTCAAAAACAACGCCTGCTTCTTCCCCGGCAAATGCTGTGCTGATGATATGGTTTATATCTTCTATATTCAATCCATAACCAGCAATTTTTGCCCGGTCATATTCAATAGTAATCTGTGGCAGACCGTCTACCCGTTCTACTTGCGGTTGAGTAATACCTTCAATTGGTTGAATGACTTTAGCCACTTTGTCTGCATAAGCAACCAATGAGTCTAAATTTTCTCCAAATATTTTAATGGCAACATCCTGCCTGATACCTGTCATCAATTCATTAAAGCGCATTTGAATGGGTTGGCTTGGTTCAGCAATTACTCCAGGTATGGTTGAAAGTTTATCCCTGATCATATCAGATAATTCATAAAAATCTTTGGTTGTTGTCCATTCTTTTTTGGGTTTCATTATTACCATTAAATCCGTTGCTTCAGGAGGCATTGGGTCGGTTGCTATATCAGCAGCGCCCGTTTTACCTATCACCATTTTTACTTCTGGGAATTTCAATAACATTCGCTCTGCCATCATTACCGTTTCCGTAGTTTGAGATAAAGACGAGCCTTGTGGCAATACAAACTCAACAGCATAATCGCCTTCTTCCAATGTCGGTATAAACTCCCCACCCATATTTTTAAAGATGAGAAGAGAAACAATAAGCAAGGCAACAGCAATACCAACTACGGCATATCTTAATTTAACAGCTCCTTTTAAAACGGGCGTGTAACCACGTTGAAAAAAATCCATCATCCTGTCGGAGAAAGTTCTTTTATGCTTCATGTTTTTGGAAAGAAACAAAGCGCTCATCATAGGGATATAGGTAAGTGATAGCAGCAATGCCCCCAGGATGGCGAAAGCTACCGTCTCTGCCATTGGACGAAACATTTTTCCTTCCACACCTTGCAATGAAAGAATCGGTAAATAAACTATAAGGATAATAATTTGCCCGAAAGCTGCCGAACTCATCATTTTTTTAGCGCTCCCTTCCACAGCCTCGTCCATTTGCGGCTGTGTTAACCTTCCTGTAAGTTTTTTAGCTCCGAGGAAATGTAAGGTTGCTTCTACAATAATTACAGCACCATCCACTATTAAACCAAAATCAATTGCCCCAAGGCTCATCAGGTTTGCACTCACTCCAAAAAGGTTCATTAAAGCCAGGGCAAATAGTAATGATAAAGGAATAGCAGACGCCACAATCAAACCTGCACGAAAATTTCCAAGGAATAATACCAATACTAATATTACGATCAAAGCTCCTTCAATCAAATTGGTTTTTACAGTGTTGATAGCACGGTCAATCAGGTTGGTACGATCTAAAAATGCTTCTATCACTACATCATCGGGCAATGATCTTTGAACGGTTTTCATTCGTTCTTTTACAAGTCCAACAACAGATGCACTGTTAGCGCCTTTCATCATTAATACAATACCGCCTACAACCTCTTTCTCACCATTATAGGTTAATGCTCCATATCGTGGAGGCGAACCAAATTGCACCGTTGCTACATCCCTTATCAATATTGGAATGCCATTCTGTTGTTTAACAACAATCTGTTCAATATCTGCAAAGGTTTTTACCAAGCCAACTCCACGAATAAAGTAAGCATTGGGTTTCCTATCTATGTATGCACCACCGGTATTTTCATTATTCTTTTGAAGGGCAGTAAAAATTTCAGGAATAGTTACATTCATAGCTTTTAAACGATCCGGGCTTACCGCTACTTCATACTGTTTGCTAATGCCACCAAAACCGGTTACTTCCGCCACACCAGGAATACCTGTTAACTGGCGGCCAACTATCCAATCCTGCATAGTACGCAAGTCCATTGCAGAATATTTTTGCTCGCTTCCTTTTTTTGGATGGATAACATATTGATAAATCTCTCCCAGCCCGGTTGTAACAGGCCCCATCTCGGGTGTCCCCAGATCTTTGGATATTTCTGCTTCAGCATTCTTTAGCTTCTCAGCAATAAGTTGCCTTGCGAAATATATGTCTATGTTCTCTTTGAAAACGACTGTAATCACGCTTAACCCAAAGCGGGAGAAAGAACGCATCTCCTCAATACCCTGGATATTTGACAAAGCTCTTTCGACCGGGTATGTAATAAACTGTTCAACTTCCTGTGCCGCCAATGTTGGGGCACGGGTTATTACCTGTACCTGATTATTGGTAACATCTGGTAACGCATCAACAGGTAGCTTGGTAGCGCTCCATATACCCCAAATAATGAGCGCTAAGGTCATTACCCCGACAATGAGTTTGTTTTTTATACTGAGATGAATGATTCTATCTAACATCATAAAAAATTATTTAGATACCAACTTGATATATTTAATGAGCGCACCTGCAAATACAAGCACTCCAAAAATGATTACTAAAATCATCGCAATCCAATAAAGCACCCGCATCCAAGGCGGACGTTTTGGATCTTTGATCTTACTATAAGTTTTTTTTTGAATTTTTGGCTTATGCTTAGCCATGATAGTACTTAAACAGTAATGTAAATAATAACATAGCCTAATGTATAGGCATAGCATTTTTTAATAATAAACTGTTTAGCTAAATAATTGAGGCGGCTGCCAGATATTGTAAAACACTTCGGTATTGAAGGTTACATTGTAGATAGGATATTTCTGTGATTGAAAAACGGGTTTGCTAACCGGAGATTTCACTAATGGAGAATAAAAAGGAGAGGCCTGGCAACAAGAACATGTGCAGAATGGTGTGCAGGCTTCAGTGCTGTGACCATGATTCTCATGGCCGGTGGTTGCAGAAATTTTCGTTTGCGCCTTTACATTACACTCTTGCCTATCACCACAAGGAAGGCAGGTGAGTGCGAGTAAATAAAAGCTCATTATGAAAGTGAAGAATTTCATTGCTGCAAAATAACGTGATATATTTCAATTTTGGTATATCAGAAGCGATTAAAATATCCATGTTGTTGCATTTTTGGTGATTTTCCTTTTAGCGTGTTATTTCATTCTAATAAAGTATCAATATTATTAACCAGCAATTCAATCAATTGTGAAACCGGGTCAAATTGGCTTAGTCCAATTCCTATAGCATTAAACCAATCAAATCCTTTCAAATCGTATTCCCAAGCCTGATAATCCTTAACAATAGATACTGCAGGGAGTTTAGTGGTGCTTTCCTTTGGCAGATTGAAACCAAATCGCTCGAATATTCTAAGCCCCTTCATGGCATCGAAAATATTATACAAGGCAGCTGCATAAATCTTTGGTTTGTCCTTTGAGTTTATTTTTTTATTGATATCGGGCTCGGTAAAAATCTTGCTGCCATATTTTACAATTTCTATCAAGGCTATCTCATTATTAAAAACCTTACTCATTTTCTGTGCCTGGGGAACTGTCCAGCCTTCCTTACTGCATTGTAACCATTCCCTAATCAGAATATCAGCTACTTCTTTTTTGGGTACTATAAAATGAAAATGGGGGTTATAAGTTCGTTTAGTGCAATTGAAATTACACTCAAGGGATCTTATGCCTTCTAATTTTATTCCCTTACTCCTTAATTTTCTTTTACGGTATTTATTTATTATTCTTTTAATTCCCCGGTTCATGGATTTCATTACAGCTTTAAGCTTGTATCGGGGAACGGCCTTTACAGTAAGGGTAACGAAATAGGGTTCAGGCCAATTTTGTAATACCGGCAAATATCTGTTTATGATATCAGCTTTACGAATAGAACAGCATACAGTACAAAATCGGTTTTTACAATACTTTCCATAAAGCTTATCGTTTGATGTAAATACTTTATTCTGGCAATGATACGTATTCCAGTAACCCTTTTTGTTTTTAATACTTTCCTTACTGTCCGAAACATCTACCAGGCTTAACATCATTTTCTGAGTGATCAGCTTTCTTTTAGCCCGTCCTTTTAGGGCTTTTCTATTGTTCAAATCCGATCCGATACCGGTAAGAACAATGGCAGATTTTCCCGTTTCTGTCCCGTTTTGTGCTAATGTATAGATATCTCCCCCCGAAGGATTCGCAGAATGGTTTTGCATATCATTCTACTTTGTCTTTTCCTTAATGTAATTGTCAGCTACTTTAGCCGTTTCTGCAATTGTTTTTTTACGGCCTTGCTTTAGATAATTGATTAATTCAATCTTTGAGAAATAGCAGCGTTTTGAACGCTTCATTACCGGGAGTTCATTTTTGGAAATAAGCCCATAAATAGTGGGGACAGATAAACTCAAAAATTTGGCAGCATCCTGCACAGTTAATAGTTCATCAGTTTCAGTTTCTTTGCCTGATTCTTTGGCGGTGTGTTTAAGGTCGAGTAATAAAGTTTCTATATTACTGAGCCTGGCATCAATGGTTTCAAATGGATTGTTCATTTTGCTACATTTTAAGTTAATGCAGCAATTTTCAGAAAAGCAGGAAGTAGGTAACCGGTTACAACTGGTTACAAATTTTATTGATACTCGTTTTCAAACAAAGTTTTTAGGATTGTAATTTCATCCTCAGCCCTGCTTTTTGCCCTATCAGTAAGGTGTTCAACTATGCTTTCAAATAATTCTATCTTATTTTTTAGCTTTTTGGGAGTACAGAGTGTAGGCTTTGATTTTCTAAAAGTTGGACTTGAATATGCAGTATAATCTTGAAATAGTCCTTCACCTGAATTCAGTGAAGTATATCCGTATTTTGCCGCAATTTCTCCGGCATTATCTCTTGTAATTTGATTGCTTTCATACGCATAGATTAGGGCAATTTGTTTAACCCTTAAACTCTTTTGTTCCTTTTTGTTTTCTTTCGCCGGTGAACTTTCAATTCTGATTTGCTCATTTAGAAATTTGTGATATAATAAAAATGCCACTCCCCTTAACAGCATGACATAAGTATCATTTCCAATTCTCTCTAATTCATCTCCGCAATTAAACTCTGAATAGTCAGGGTTCACACCTCTCCTAAAATAAACATACTCTCTTTTTGCCTTGTTTAGAATTGGCTCTATTTCTCTGTCAGTACCCACTCGCAACGAATCGAAAGCAAACCGAGAATAAACTTCCAATGAAAATTCAGAAAACACATTTCCAGCTCTCATTGGAACGGGTTGCAAATATTCTATTTCAATATCTGTCATTTCTTTATTCAAAAATTCTATTTTACTTATAAATGCTAATGCTGTTTTTGCTCTTTGCTCATACGATTTTATAAGACGGTCATATTCTATATTCTTTTCAACCAATTCAGAAAGCCTTTTTTTGTCAGGCCGAATCTGTATTTCAGCGCTGGAATCATATCGTTCGTTTATTTTCCCCTCTATATAACCATAAAACTTTACTATTTCTAAAATATGAGTATAGCGTAACAATTCCGATTCATCCAATATAATTCTGTCCAAATCTATTTCTTCACCCAAAACCAATTTTGGAAATAGTGAATGCCCCAATGACATTTGATTGAGTTGCTTATTTATTTGCTTTACTGTATTAGATTCCTCTTGGATTTTTAAGCATTGCGGATAATTGAAAAAAGTGCAAATAATGTTTCTTATATATAAAAGCAGATTATGAGGGTCGAGAGATTTTTTTAATGTTGCAGTTAGTCTTCCAATTTCCTTTTCAGAATCAAAACATTTGTAGCTTTCTGAGAATCCTGACTTTTCCCTGTATATCTTGTCAAATTCTAATTTTACAAACTGATTGTAGATTGCTATTTGCTCCTTTGTTTCAGGCTTTAAGTCAATTACAGGTTTGGTAAAATAAAGCGACCTATCAGGGTCTTTAGTAGGGTCAAAAGGGATATTAGCATATAAAACAGGGGGAACTTCAGGAGAATATCCTTTTATCGAAAAAATGGTTTGTAGTTTATCCCTATAGGATTTGGCCGCAGCGACCGTCTTTGCAATCCGTTTTATTTCTTTGTTTCTAAGCTTAAAATAAATTTGTTCCTCTTCCTCTGAAAAATCTGCAGTCTTTCGGCAATCTTTACATCCACAATAAATTTTTATTCGTTGGTCTGGATTACCCCATTCAAAATAAATGTTCCCGGCCATTGTGTATATAGAAAGGCTACTTACATTTTTATTATAATAATCTAATCGTTTTTCAAAGTCAGCTATATTTACTAAATCTTCTTTTATGCTAAGGTTTGCTTCAAAATCAATCTGCTTGAATTTACCTACGGACTGCTTTAATGGCAATTCATAAATTGCATTCCCACCAGGCAAAACCTCTATTTTAGAAATAGTAATCATTGTTGCATTTCATTAATACTCTTCATTTTTCACTCTATACAAATCTAATTATTTAATGCTTTCTACCTGTTATTATCTGTTTATTATGGCATTGCTTAACAAATTTATAGGCCGGGTTTAAAAATAAAAAAGGGCCAAAGGTTGAAACCTTGACCCGTTTTTAATCCGTACCCTATGAAAACTCTTTGAAGATATTAAATTTATTGAAAATCTAACTGTATTTTATCGGCTGCGTCTCTTTTGGTCTGATCAATGATCTTTGCATAAATCTGTGTTGTTTTCAATTCTCTATGTCCCAGCATTTTTGAAACGGTATAAATATCAGTTCCCTTGCTTAATTGCAAGGTTGCAAAGGTGTGCCGGAAACAGTGAAAGGTGATATCTTTTGAAATTCCCGCAGCTCCTATCCATTGATATAAATGTTTATTGGAATAGGCTGAATATGTAAGCCCGGCAAATACCTGGTCATTCGGTTGCTTGCGTTCTCCCAATAATTTATAAGCTTGTTCAGAAATTGGCAGCATTTCAACCCCTTTAGTCTTTTGTTGTTTGAATTGAAGGAAATAGCCATTGTTTTTAATATACTCGATTTCGCCCCATACGAGTTTTTTGATATCTGAAAACCTTAACCCAGTAAGCGATGAAAACAGGGCTGCATTTTTCATTAAAGGGTTTTGACAATCAGTTTTTATCAGTCTGTTTAATTCCTCAATTGTAAGAAAATTCCTTTGTGTTTCAGCTTGCCTTATCTGCTCAACTTTGGAATTAAGATCAGTTATCAAAAACCCATCCTTATAGGCCTGCTTTAAAGCCGCTTTTACTTTGTTGAAATAGGATAAAGCAGAGTTTTGAGAAAGTGTTGTTTTGCTACTTTTATTGCTTTTAGTAGTAAGTAAATATTCTTTGAAGTCATTACAAAATTTTTCGTCCAGGTCGGCAAACCTTAGTACCCCGTTTGTAAATTTTTCAAGATAGGCATAAGCAGAAACCCAATTATCATAATTTGAAGCTTTACGCTTATCGGCTAATTGCTTGAAATATTCTACAAAGTTCTTTTCTCCCCGTTCCCTGATCTTTAATTGTTCCCTTTCATAGCCTGTATAGATTTCAGGTTTATTGATATGGTTTTCCCGTTTCTGTCTTATTTGGTCTGCAAGCTGTAGGGTTTCTTTGTTGTGTTGTTTATCAACGGGAGATAGGGTTATTTTTTTCGTTTTCCCTTTCTCATCAATATAACTTTCACTATTAATGTAAAGCCCCAAAAATTCCCGGCGGGTAGTTTCGCCTGTGTTGGGGTTTGTAATTGGCGGGTAAAAGTCCAGGTAAAGGCTTTGCCTATTTCCTGAAATTCCTTTTTGTCTTAGTTTAACTTTGGTTGCCATTTATCTATGCTTATAAGTTATGCAAATAGTTTATCAATTTCTGAACGCTTTATGAGGGTTTTTCTTTGTGAAAGATTTACCGCTTTTATATCTCCCCTGTCAATTAGATAATAGGCAGTTCTTTTAGAACAGTTTAGCAACCTGGCAAGATCAGGAACGGTTAAGAACTCTTTAGCTTTCAAATCCTCAACCGGCTTATTAATGATTCTTTGCGTTTCTACCTGGGCTGCCTCAATCTTTCCCGCCCTTTGCCGAGCTTTATATAACTTTTTGGCGCAATCATCTGAACAGGTTTTTGAGGTCGTTTTTCGGGCTTCAAATTCCTTCCCGCATTGTTGACAAATCTTATTGATTCTGATATTTGAACTCATAAGATGCTTTTAGTGTATTTTAATAGAAATAAGTACATTTAAGTATAAATAAGCGCAATTAATTCTCCCAATAGTCCGATATTTTGTACCTCAGCCGTCCGGGGTACAAATAAGGTACAAATATAAACAAAATAACCCGATATTAAAACGTAATATTCCATAACTTCAGATCATTAAAAAGCCCTATTTAAAGGGCTTTTATGCTGTTTTATGTCGTTTTTGTGATTGGTTGTTTTGTAGTAGTTACTTTCCGATACAGAACTTACTGAATATATAATCCAGTTTGTCTTCATTGGTGACCTCCCCGGTTATCTCCCCAAGATAGTAAAGGCATTTGCGGATATCAGGTGCAAGCAGGTCACCGGAGAGTTTATTATCAAGCCCGGTTTTAATATCATGCAGGGATGACTGCATTTGTTTCAATGCTTCCACATGACGGGCATTTGTAACGATAATATCTTCTGCATTTACCGAACCGCCAACAGCTTTTTCATACATAGCTTCTTTCACTCCTCCTATACCTTCATTTTTTTTGGCTGAAATATAAATGCCTGCAGGAAGGTCGGCCACGATGCCTTCTTTGTTAAGCTGATCATTCCATGCATCATCATATTTATTTGAAACACGGATGACTTTCCCTTCCATTTTATCCAGCCAGGGAATTTCCTGGTCTTCACCCGATACCATATCAATGAGATGAATGATAAGGTCAGCTTTTTCCGCATTTATCCTGCTTCGTTCGATGCCCATATTTTCAATAGTGTCATTGGAATGACTCCTGATGCCTGCAGTGTCTATCAAACGGAATAAAATGCCATTGATATTTAAAACTTCTTCGATAGTATCCCTTGTAGTGCCGGCGATATCACTCACAATTGCACGCTCTTCATTCAACAATGTATTGAGTAATGTCGATTTACCGGCATTGGGTCTTCCGATGATCGCTACGCTCACACCATTCTTTATTACATTTCCCAGCTGGAAGGAACTGATTAGTTCTTCCACAGCTAGATCAATACTGTTGATCAGTTTATAGAATTTTCCCCGATCTGCAAATGCAACGTCTTCTTCAGCAAAATCAAGTTCCAGTTCTATCAAAGATGCAAATTGTATCAGCTGCTCCCTCATTTCTTTTAACTGGTGAGAAAAGCCACCACGGATATTACTGAGTGCAGTTTTTTGAGATGCTGCCGTATTGGAAGCAATAAGATCAGCAACAGCCTCAGCCTGGGCCAGGTCGAGCTTTCCATTCAGGAAAGCACGCTGGGTAAATTCACCTGCACGGGCCAGTCTTGCTCCCTTGCTGATACAGGCTTTAATGATCCTTTCCTGTATGTATGGACTTCCATGGCAACTGATCTCTGCCACATCTTCCCCCGTATAGCTTTTAGGATTCCTGAATAATGATACAACCACTTCATCAATGGCTTCTCCATCTTCCTTCAGCATACCTACATGAATGGTATGTGAAGATTGTTCCTGTAAATTTTTTGAAGGAAATAAAGAATCGATGATCTCAACTGTTTTTTTACCACTTAGTCTTATTACCGCGATAGCAGCAAGGCCGGGAGCTGTGGAGAGTGCAACAATGGTATCATCCCAGCCTGATAATTTATTGATCATGTGGCAAAGTTAACTACATAAAAAAACTCCTGCAACGGGTGCAGGAGTTAAATAATATTATTAGTGGTAATTACTGTTCTGAAACCACGAATGTGATCGGCTGGCGACGATATGCATTTACGTTACGGCCATTCTGCAAAGCTGGTTTCCAGTTCGGACCTTTCTTAATGATCTTTACTGCTTCAGCTTCCATTCCAAAACCGTGCTTTGTTTCTGCAACCACATCACTGATGCTTCCGTCCTTGCTCACGATAAAACGAACGATGACCTGGTAAGTTCCTGCAGGAGCTTCATTTTCGATAGGAACGTTTGCATCCAGGTTATTCTTCAAATACCTTGACCATGCAACGTCTCCACCAGGGAAAGAAGCTTCCACTTCCACTTTGTTGAAGATCTTATTTTCATCGTCTTCTTTAGGCTTTTCCACAACCTGCGTTCCTTTATCTTCAACAGGTGCCTGTACTATCTGGGTGGTATTATCACTTTCCACAGTTTGAGTACTGATCTTCTGCTCTTCCTTGATCTCTTCGATCTTTTCATCGGGCTTCACTTCTTCATCCTTCACGATCTTCGGAGGTGTAAATTTCACTTGTGCAACTTCCGGTGGTGGTGGTGGAGTTGGTGGCGGTGGTGGTGGTGGTGGTGGTGGTGGTTCATCCTTTTTCACTTCCGCCATCTGCGTATCAACAACATCTAGTGTTGCTTTATCATTATTATCGGCAAATTTATTTGCCAATACAGTTCCTGCGAATATCAATAAAAGCATCGATGCTGTAAATATCAGTGCTTTTCTAAGGCGGGAATTGTATGTTTTTCTTAATTCATAAGCGCCATAAGATTTATTCTTACCGTCGAATATGATATCGAGGATATCAGCGCTTAATATTTTGTTGGGATCCATCATAATGATCTCTTTGATTAATTAGATTCAAAATTGTACCAATTCCATAAATTACTGTATGCCGTTTGCCTGTTCTGTCTGCTTAATTAACAACTCTTCAGTGGGTGTCATATCCACTTCAGCATAGTGTCCGGGGGGCACTGTACATATGGTCATTTCATCCAATATATCAATAGCATTCTTAAATGTCGATTCTTTATCAGATTTGATGATATACATCAGGTCCCCAATTGGAGTTGCATTTTTCTTTTGAACGATCAGGCCACGTATTTCTTTGAAAGTGGTTGATTTAAATTGCTCACTCAGGTGTTCTGCGTCCAGCTGCCCGTAGTAATAATAAACCTTGTCTGCTTTTCCCAGTAAGATGGTCATAGCACCAGAGTTCTTTACTTTCAATTCCTGGTTTGGATCATCCTTTGGCTCATTCATGTTCATGGCCGTTGACTGGCTCATGGTTGTGGTGAATACAAAGAATGTTATAAGCAGAAACCCAAGATCAACCATTGGTGTAAGATCTACACGGGTTGATTGTTTTTTTTGTTTTTTGACGCCGGGCCCTTTCTTATGACCGCCACCCGACGAGGTATCCATTTCTGCCATGGCAAATGATTTTAATTGTTAACTATTTCGCTGTATTAGCTGTATTAGCCAGCTCGGATCCCGGTGGAACTGTTTCACCGTTTGTAACGATCCTGAACTTATAAATATCAGCTTTCTTAAGAGCCTGCTTAATATTCTTAAAAGCAGGATATAGTGCTGCATTATCACCTTTTACCAATATCATCTTTTCCAGCTCTCTCTGATCAGTACCGGCATATGCATTGCTTACGCTACGCATCCAGTCTGCCATTTCGTTGTTGGTAGAATCTGTTGGAATTCCCGGTAACCTATCAGCCGGTATTGGTGAAGCAAGGGCCAGCATTCCTTTTACCTGGTTCAAAGGAACACCGATAAATTCCTGCCTTTCAAGTTTGGCAATTTCTGCCCCACTTAAATTAAGCCCTCTAGTTGCATTTATATTTTCAAGTACTGCCCGTTTTTTTGTATCATCACCCAGCATCAGGAATGTTTTTCCATCTTTGGTGAGCGTTATCATAATGGATTTATCAGGAACTGCTTTTGCCGAAACAGAAGATGGTGTTTGTACAGCCAGTACTTCCGGCGGTTTTTGCTTGGTTGCCAGTATGAAAAATGATAACAACAGGAAAGCCACATCACACATTGCCGTCATGTCAATGGTAGTGCTCTTGCGTGGTATTTTAACTTTTGGCATGCTGTTATTTTTTTAAATGATATACTATACTAAAGACACAAAATTCCTATACTTCCATATATTACCTGTAAAGAGAAGCGAAGGTTTGTGTTAAAGTAAAGCCTGATTCATCTATGCCATATGTAATGCCGTCAATCTTAGTAGTAAATATGTTATAAAAAACAATAGCAAATGCCGAGGTACCGATACCAAGGGCCGTGTTATACAAGGCTTCTGAGATACCTACTGATAACTGTGCTGCCGCTCCGCTACCACCACTGTCAGCTCCAAGGTTTGAGAACGCACGGATCATACCCAGTACCGTACCCAACAGCCCAAGAAGTGTTGCGATAGATGCGATGGTTGATAAGAACACCAGGTTCTTTTCAAGCATTGGCAGTTCCAGTGAAGTTGCTTCTTCCACTTCTTTCTGGATAGCCATTACTTTTTGTTCTGTGCTCAGCTCATTGTTATTGATCATGTCTTTGTAGCGGAAAAGACCTGCTTTCATTACATTACCTACAGAACCTTTTTGCTTATCGCATTCTGCAAGAGCTGCATCAACATTCTTATTAGCTAAGTGATATTGTACCTTACGGATAAAATCAGCATTGCTGCCGGTACCGCTTGCTTTTGAAATGGTGAGGAACCTTTCAATAACGAATGTAAGCATGGTTAAAAATGTACCGATCAAAATAGGTACGATGATACCACCAAGATACATTTTGCTGAGAGCGGTATGAGGCCCTTCCCTGTCTGGCCAGAAACCACCTGCAGTGCCTTTATCAAAATTGGATGCATTACCCAATATAAATCTCCAGATCAAATAACCGGCAACGACGCACACTACCGGAGCAATCAATGAAATTACGTTACTTGACTTTTTTGCCTGTACTGAAGTCGCTGGTTTTGCAGTTGGTCTTGTCTCTGCCATAACATTCTAGTTTAATAAGTTAAGAGTTTAGTTACTTTAAAAAAATGATCCCACAATTCTATGAAAAAATAAATTTTCTTCACAAAAAAACATTTCGAAATTTATCGAAAAGGTGGCTCACAAGTTAATAAATTAATTGAAAGCAACAATTCTGCCAGTTAATTTTTTATTTTTCCAATGATTCATTAGACAGAGAGCCCCGGGCGAATGCTGCTTTTGAAAATTATTCATAACGGAGCGCCACAATAGGGTCTAATTTAGAAGCTTTATAGGCGGGATATAAGCCGGCTGCGAGGCCCACAAAGGAACAAACAAAGATGCCTGTGATGACCCATCCCCACGGCACTACAAAGCCTGTATGCAGCAGCAATGCAACTACATTTCCAAGCAGTATCCCTGAAATGATACCAACGATAGCTCCCAGTAAACTGATGACCACTGATTCAAACAGGAACTGCGAACGGATGTCTTTTTTTGTACCTCCCAGGGCTTTCGCTTTCCAGCACAGTGGGATCCGAAGCTTGGAATTCACGTGACTTGAAGTCG
>JADMIO010814445.1_pt1 | contig 114183 bp, 69 predicted proteins | sample 8958161 | NCBI WGS metagenome assembly JADMIO01 (sample SAMN16585339, study PRJNA669376) | soil metagenome | isolation source: Crop rotation soil | place: USA: Cullars Rotation, Alabama | collected 2011
GCCGCGACTTCAAGTCACGTGAATTCCAAGCTTCGGATCCCACTGTGCTGGAAAGACATTTGCTCGAGCACGCGACCGGGAACAGTCGTACATTAAGTTCTTTAGCGCTGTGCAAAATAAATTGCGAGCACATTCTGACTTTCCTCTTCACTCAGCAAACCCAACTGGTGCAAATTGGCTTGTTCTGGCGTATTTCGGTGAAGGCAAGGCGAGCTTGAATTTGTCATTCGGTCACCAGCAACGCTTCCGATTAGAGTTTTACATTGACACTGGCGATCGCGATGAGAACAACCGGATATTTGGGAACCTCTCCCGACATCGAGCGGAGATCGAAAGTACTATGGCCCAACCACTTGAATGGGAGCCCCTCGAAAAGCGCCGTGCATCGCGTATAGCACTTTATACGGAAGGCTCGTTTAGTGATGAACCCGAAAAGCTCGATGCACTTGTCGATTGGGCGGTCGAAAACGCCCTGCGACTCCATCGCGCTCTCAAAGCAGTTCTTCATAGAGCACTGTAAACTCATAAGTTCATTAGCTAAGTCAGAATCCCTGGTTGTCGAAGATTTCTGTTTGAATTTAGGTCACTAAGTGGGAACGTGTGGTAGTCAGTGGGAACCAACTAAAACGCGTTCGTAATGCAGAGACTAGGAGTTTCGATCTCGGATTTGCAACAGCCATTTGCAAGATGAATTTCAACCCCAACTGTGGCTAATTGGAACTGTCTCAACGGAGGGGTTCACCTCAAAAACGTGTGGCCAATTTGTGGACAGAATTTGCAGCACGTCGCAGTGAGGCGCTGACAACGAATGGGAAAGAACGGCAAAACCCTAATAAAACTCGTGGTGGCTGCAACTTGTGAAGTGGCAAAAACTTAGCTTTTTGGCAAGCCGGTGATTATGAATCCCACGCTCTAACCAGCTGAGCTACCCCGCCATGTGGGTCGCAGTATAACCGAATCAGTAATCTAGCTCTATGACTCAATCCTGCCGTTTCGGCTTGCCCGAGTTGTGCCACAGTTTGTAGAAACTACGATTTTGTCCCAATGGTTAGCAAAATCAGAGCCTCACGCAAACATTTCATCTAGACGGTCGCATGTGTGCAAACTGTTGCACGCAGAATTCGTCCCTCCATCGGTGCCTTGTTCATCTAGCAACCGATTCCATGACGCTGACGAGAGCGTCGGTTGATTCGGCACGAATGAAATGGACGGTGAGGCCGTTGCGCAAACAAGCCAACGCCGATTTGTGCTGCCGGACCGGTAGTTTGTGTCTACTCGGCCGTACCGGCGCCAATGGAGGTGTCGAGTTTGATGATGCGAGTTCGTGCGGAAGATCCGTTGAAACACCTGGCAATACTGAAAGCACAACCAGGCGCGCAGGCCGCTGGCTTTACCGTCCGACCGCGGTATTATTGCTACTGACTACCATACATCAATCGATGATCGTGAAAGTGTTCGCCACGATTCGTAGCACTGACTTCCGCTGGCTGACGTGCCACAACTCGAAATTCACGTCGTTAAATAATCGTATTCCTCGCTATCAACAAGCATATCGAACGGCATGAAGCGATTCACTCAGAGCATCGCTATTGTCATCGGAATTGCCGAATACAGTAACGGCATTCCACGTCTTAGAACACCGACTGCCGATGCGAAACGGTTAGCTGAGATCCTGCATCGTCAACATGGGTATGACGTCAAGCTGTTGCTCGACCCGACGCGGAATGAACTAGTGCAGTTGCTCAAACATGAACTTCCTGCTAAAGGCCTGACGGACAGAGATCGACTTTTATTCTATTTTGCAGGACACGGTATCGCCGAAGAGGGAGAAGATGGCCCGGAGGGTTATCTCGTCCCGAAAGATGCCAGCGGCGATGATCTGAAGACGTTTCTGTCCATGCGCGTCGTTCATGACGCGCTGCTAGAACTCGAGTGTCGTCATGCGCTGATCATCCTCGACTGTTGCTTTGCCGGAGCGATTCGATGGTCCAGCACGCGCCATTTACAACCCGCATGCACCGAGATGTACCAGGAACGCTACGATCGATACATTCGTTCGCGCGCATGGCAGGTGCTTACTTCAGCCGCTTACAACGAAAGAGCGTTGGATACGTTAAGTGGATTTACTATTGGCGAACGTGGGGATGGTAGTGAGCACTCTCCATTTGCACGCGCTTTGTTTTCAGGGTTGGACGGGAAAAGCACCGGATCGTATGGTCCGGATGTCGATGGTGTGATCACCGCTACGCGGTTGTACTCGTACTTGCGCGAAGTCCTCGAGCCGCAGATTTTGAAGCAGGGCTACCGGCAAACGCCGGGTCTTTGGCCACTGCGAAAGCACGACCTCGGAGAGTTTATTTTCCTAAAACCGGGCCACACACTCGCGCTTAGGCCGGCCCCGGTTCTGAACGAAGCCGCTAATCCTTATCGAGCACTTGCTTCCTACGACGAAGAGCATCGTGATCTGTTTTTTGGCCGCGAAGAGTTGGCGGAACAACTCAGCCGGAAGATCTCGAACCAGCCGCTCACCGTTGTCGTCGGAGCTTCGGGTATTGGTAAATCCAGTTTGGTTAAAGCCGGTCTAGTGCCTGCGCTGCGAGAAGCGCCGGAACAGAGTTGGGAGATCACGACGGCTTTTCGACCGGGCAAGTCGCCCGTTGAAACGCTGCGAAGTTTGCAACTGCCAGGTGAAACTCCGGAAACGACGGCCGAAAGGAAGCCGCCAGTTGTCGCCCGCTCGCTTGCTGAACGAATAAAAAACTGGCGACGAAGAACCCCGGAGAAGCGATTGGTGATAGTTGTCGATCAATTTGAAGAATTGATCACGCAGTGCACTGATGAAAAGCTTCGAGAGCAATTTGTAAACGAGTTGGAAGAGACGCTGGAAAGCTGTCAGGAATATGTGCGGCTGGTGCTGACGATTCGATCTGATTTTGAGCCGAATTTTTCAGGGACAACATTCAGCCCAAAATGGATGCAATCACGTTTCGTCGTTCCACCGATGTCTCAGGACGAATTGCGCAAAGCAATCGAGGGGCCTGCGCGTGCAAGAGTGCTCTACTTCAAACCTGACAAACTCGTAGAAATATTAATAAACGACGTTCTGCAAACACCCGGCGCTTTGCCTTTGTTGTCCTATACGCTTAGCGAACTCTATCGCAAGTACCTGGACCGTCAGAGTAGCGATCGAGAGCTATGGCTGGAGGATTATGAAGCTCTCGGCGGCGTGGCCGGCACTCTCCGCAACCGTGCCAACGAAGAATACGACGATCTCAACGCGCTCGAGCGTGAAACAATGAGACGCGTAATGCTCCGAATGGTCTCGCAGGAAGGCGGCGAGATGGCGCGAAGGCGTGTCCCGAGACTAGAGCTTAATTATGCCGATGAAGAGGAGAACAAGCGCGTCGAAGCAGTGCTGGAACGCCTTTCTAACGCCAGGCTGGTGATCGAAGATACAGAAGATGGCAAAGCGGTGGTGGAACCTGCTCACGACGTTCTCATCCAAAGCTGGGACAAGCTCCGAAAATGGACCCGGGAGGAGATTGGCAAATTGTCCTGGGGCCAACGCCGGCGATTACGCGAAGACGCTGAACGCTGGACCGCTCAATCCAAACCCATTGCTTTACTCGGTCATCGCAACGACTATCTTCCCCTTGCCATAACACATCGAAACAATGCGCAGTTTGCCTTCAACGCCGTCGAATCTGAATTCATTAAAGCGAGTGAGGAGCGACAACACGTTCTCAACCGGAGAATCTGGGCCACAGTCAGTGCAACGATCCTAATCGCCACGGGAATGGCGATTTTATTTTGGGTGCTGTCCCAATTAGCAGACAAGCGCGCTCAGATTGCCGAGTCGCGCCGTCTCGCTTCACAGTCACAGATTGAGTCGCAGTCACGGTTGCCTGTGGGTAATCTGCTCGCCATCGAAAGCATTACTGCAAACGATACGACTGAAGCGGAGTCGAGTTTACTGACAGCTCTGCAACGACAGCCGGCGCTAATTGCACAACATAGCCTCCATCAACAACCCGTCGAGAGTGTTGGGTTCAGCCCGGACGGCCGTTGGATAGCGAGTGTGGGAGCAGACCGTACACTGGTCCTGTTTGACATGGCCCACCAGCGAAACGTCAAACAAATCCCACTTCAGTTAGACAGCCGAGCTGAGACCGTTGCTTTTCACCCGGTTGAGAAGACTGTCGTGGTAAGCGGAATCGGTGGACTCCTTGTGAGCGTTGATCTTGAATCTGGCGAGCAGAAGCAACTCAGCGCCTCAGGATTGAATACAGTCGAGGACCTGGCGTTCTCTCCTGACGGTCGCTGGTTAGTCGCCTGCGGACAAGATCCACAGATTATGATGTGGGATTGGCAGAACGATCGATCGACCCCCAAGCTGTTTGCCCGCATAGAAGCAACCGATGATATCAGCGTTCAGGCGTTGAGAGTGGCATTCAATCCCGACGGGCGTTCGCTGGCGATTGCTGACTCGGAAGGCAGCGTTCGTTTGTATTCCGTGGCCGACCGAAAGCAAATCGCGGCGTTGAAGCATGATCCGAAAAACCTTCCCGTCAGGGCCATCGCCTTTAGTAGTTCGTCTCAGCTTGCTTCGATAGGTAGCCAGGGTGACCTTCGTTTTTGGGATGTGCAAACAGGGAAGGAGCAGAAAGGACCACTGGAAAATCGCACAAACCAGGAAGCTTTTTCGCTTGCGTTCAGTGACGATGGGCAACTACTGGCGATCGGCACTGAGGCTCCATCGATTGAAGTCTGGCATCTTCACTCAGGCCGTCTACTCCAAGAGTTAAGATATCATTCAAAGAGCATCTCCAAAGTCGCCTTTGCCCCTGGAAGTAAACAACTGGTCAGTGGTGGTTACGATGGCGTGGTTGCACTATGGGATCTTTCCACTTTTCAGACTCTTGCGACACCTCTCTGGTCCGGAGATCCCCTGAGCGGTACTGCCCAATTCAGTGCTGACGGACAATACCTTGTGGCTGCGAGTTCAGATCACCTCTTGATCTGGAAAGGCATCGGAGGCTCTGCTTTTCAGAAACCGCCTCAACCCAACGTCCTAAAATCAAATGAAATTAATTTCAGAGCCTTAAGTTTCAGCAGGAATGCACCGGTTGTTGCTGCGGGCGGTGAAGAAATCCTATTCGTTTGCGATCTCTCTAATAATAAGACGACCGACATTGATGTGAATAAGGATCGCGGCCAAATCGTGGCGATTGAACTAAACGATAATGGGCGCCGTGCGCAACTCGTTCGCCGCAGTGGCTACTGGCAGGAATGGGATCTGGAAAAGCAGCAATTAATCACAGAGCGGAAGTTTACCAGTTCTGAAAATGTCGTTTATGCCACGATTCGATCGTCCGACGGAACTCTAGCATGGCAAACTGAAAAGGATTTGCGCATCTCCACAAAAGCGGCGGACAACACCTTTTCTAGTGACAGAGTAATTGACAGTGCAATTGACATAGGTCAACTGGAATTCAGTCCGAATGGTAAATACCTGGGCTGGAGTCGCGACGACGGGACCGTCAACTGGTTGCGCGTGGATGATCGGTCAGGTTCGATTCGCCGGGTCAAAGTTGAAGGCCACCCTCCCGTGTTGGCGTTCAACCATGCAGGCACTTTGCTCGCCGTCGGTTATAGCCTACCCAAGGCCGGTTACGGTTCCGGAAATATCACATTTTTCAATGTCGAGACATCTCAACAAATGGGCGTGCCGTTATCTAACATTATTTTCGACGTCGTTGGACCAGATATTCAAGACGTAGTCCAATCGTTGAGTTTTGCTCCCGGCGATGAAAGGTTGGTCTCCTACAGTGCCCGCGCCGGACCGGTTCTGTGGGACATCTCTCGTGAGGGCTGGCTCGAACGATCGCGAATGTTGACTGGTCGCAATTTCACTTGCAACGAGTGGCTGCAATTCTTCGGCTCCGACGTTCCTTATCACAAGACGGATGCTGATTTGCCTGTCGCGGCAGACATGGCTCAGTGTCCAGCGCCAACTTCCAATGGTCACACGTACTGGTTATCCGGAACGCTCTTGGCGTGGATTTTGTTTGTTTTGCTTATCGTGCCCTGGAACTCACCGCGAGAATTATTGAAGCATCGCTTCTTGAGTATTGCTTTCGTCGTATTTGCTCTCGCAGTAATGATCCTATTGTGGTACGCGCCGCAGTTAACGATCGAAAGGCCGGTACCTGTGGTGGTTGCCCGGTTGTTGCGCCTGTTGATTTTTGTTGGAGTCACTCTTCTCTGTGCGTTGGTCCAAAGATATATGGATTTGCGATGGCGGTTTTTTGATTCCAGGACTTTGGCTGCAAATCTGATTGCGAAGAACGAACCGTAAGCGCTTGCCGCTACCTATTTCCCTTCAACTCTGACCGACGCTAACACATCGCCACCGATCTGGGGCAGCACACTCGTTGTTGCTGGTGGTTTGTATCCTGATCTCACTAGCAACGCTGCATACTCGAAACCAAGATGAGTATCGGTCTGCCATTTGCCGTCATCCGCTATACTCGTGTATGGAGCGTTGATATAGGGCTGCACGTACCACTTGTTGGTGCGGGCAAAGACGACCACCTTGCTCTTACTGAAGTCGGCGCCGCTCGCGGCGCCTCCGATAGTGGCCGTCTCCTCGCTTCCGCCGGTTCCTCTGCGGGGCACGAGCGTAATGTTGATATTTGGGGCCATCAGTCCGTTCGCGCTGCTATGGCCACTATTACTGAAGAGCGTCACGGTGATTACGGCCGATAAACCGATGAGCGCGTAAGTAAGAGATTTCTTCCAGCTTGGTTGTGCGTACCTCATGCCTTTTATTCTCCTCTCGAAGTAAAGGTACTTACGGTTAGTCTGTGCCGGTATTCTGCTTCCACTCATACATGGCGACATACCACGAAATCTTTCAGCGTTAGTTTGGGCGTCCGTAATTGCCGGTCGGTGGGTTATTTTGGGCTAGCGCACCGAACGCTAACACGCATCCATTTCGCCATCTACTGCTTCCAACAACTTCCACAAACAGTAGAAGAGCGGTATTATTAGTTCGCCTCGACATCGCTCATACGAATTTCTCACCCCCAGAACTTCAACAGCTCACGATTCGCGAGGCCTATCATTGGCTTGTGTCTTTTTTTGAATCATGCATGGGCCCGAGCTTCACAACGTAAGTAAGAATGTGTTAATTGCGAACGGACGCGATACCATTCAGGTCCTTCGATCTCACTTCACCTCAGGTGAATTGCGCGAATTGGAGTCTGGTTTACAGCTTGCTCAACACCGCTCGCAAGTTTCCCAAGAACTCGACACCGCGCTGCGAGACTCGCGTACTAAACTACTGTTGACCGCTGTTGAAGAAGAGAACTGGCCGAAACTTATCGAGTCTATTCGCGCGCTACCAACACCCAGAAGTTTTCCGATCCTCGGCGTCGTCCGCCAATCGCTCTACAACAGTAATATCGATCTGCTCGTGCCCGAGATTGACGACTTGCTCATCGAACCTGTCAACGTGCAAAACATTTGCTTTCGCATTGAACGACTCACCGAACAGTATTCGAAAAGACGAGATGAAGTTGAACGTATCAAACAAAACCTGATCGCAAACTTCGGCATGCTCCACTTCATTGGCCAGGCACCGGCCTTTCTTGCGGCGGTCGAAAAGATTCCGCTCGTCGCGGATTGCGATGCCGGAGTTCTCCTCACCGGTGAAACCGGAACCGGCAAAGAGCTATTTGCCCGCGCAATCCATTACACGAGCTCGAGGGCAAATCGTCCCTTCCTGCCGGTAAATTGCGGTGCGATTCCCGCCGACTTGTTCGAGAACGAAATGTTTGGTCACGAGCCCGGCGCATTTACCGATGCACGTCACTCGCGGCGAGGGCTGATTGCGGAAGCAGAAGGCGGCACGTTGTTTCTCGACGAAGTAGATTCACTCGCTCCTTCGGCGCAAGTGAAACTCCTGCGGTTTATACAGGATGGGCAATACAAGCCACTCGGTTCAACTGTATCGCGTCAAGCCGACGTTCGGCTGATTGCCGCAAGCAACAAGGATCTGCGTGAGAGAATGCAGAGTGGATCGTTCCGAGCAGACCTTTTCTACCGCCTGAACGTCGTCTCACTGCAATTGCCGCCACTGCGCGAACGCAGAGAGGACATCATTCCGCTCGCGTTCCATTTTCTCGAAACTGCGGCGTGGCGATACCGGCGTCCCGTCGTGTCACTATCGAAGGGCGCGATTCATAAACTGGTTTCCTACAGTTGGCCCGGCAATGTGCGCGAGCTCGAGAACACCGTTCATCATGCAGTCATTCTCACCAGCAGAAACGTCATTTCCGCACAAAAAATTAAGCTTGGTTCTGACGATCACCTCTCTGCTACTCAGCCGCGAGAATCTTTGAAAGTTGCAAAGGCTCGCGTCGTGGCGGAGTTTGAGCAGAACTATCTCAGAGAACTGTTGACCATGTGCGATGGAAATATCAGCCGCGCCGCGCGTGAAGCCGATAAAGATCGAAGAACTTTTTTCGGTCTGCTCAAAAAGTACGGACTGCTTGACACTCCCAGCCAATTACCATGAACTGCGACATGCGCCCATAGGGTATTAATGCCCGCCCCCAAATTCCTCATTTACGTTTGATTTTCAAAACTGTCACAAAACAGTAGGACAAATTTTCCGCCTTTGAGTTTTTGCGATCCGAGTTGATTGCACGAAACCCAAGGAAAACAGTGATCCGGAAACTGGCACCGCAGTTGCTCTGGTGGGACCGCCACGATTAATGAGTCTCAGTTTGTGTGAAGTCCGATGAACGAAGCCCCAAAAGTGAAAGAGCAAATTCTGCGTTACCTGAAGGCGAACCCCCACGCCGGTGATACGAAAGAGGGAATCGCGCATTGGTGGTTGTTACGACAACACGTCGCCGATTCTTTCCATGTCGTTCAGCAAGCGATGGACGAATTGAAACAGGAACACCTCGTCGTCGAACGCAAATCGGAACGCGGAGAAAGCATGTACTTCGCGGTAAGTCGCGGCAAGATCGACTAAGCCAAACTCGACCAGAGCGGCAGTTTCGTTGATGACTGGCAATCTGCCGGTACTCAACGACCCAAGAGCATCACCAGGGGATTACGTGAGTACTGAAGCAATATCCGTTGAGCCGTGTTGGTATGCCATTCATACCAAAGTCAGAGAAGAAGATCGTGCTGAGATCAACTTGAGGAGCTGGGGCCTGGAAACTTTTCTGCCGAAGAGAAAAACACGCCGTGATAACGAGTTCACTGGCCGGCCCGTTTATTTCAGCAGGTCACTGTTTCCCCGCTACATGTTCGCTCGCTTTGACGCGGACAAATTGCTGCACAAGGTACGGTTTACGCGCGGCGTCAATAACGTTGTGAGTCTCGACGGAAGTCCAAACTCGATTCCCGACGAAGTGATCGACGTCATTCGTGGGCGACTCGGTGACGACGGCTTCGTCAAAATGGACGAGGAGATTGAGCCCGGCGATAGCGTCGTCATCAATCAAGGGGCTCTCAAAGGGTTCGGCGGCATTTTCAAACGTTCCCTGAAGGACGGAGATCGCGTAAAGATTTTACTGACATCGATTAAATACCAGGCAGAGTTGACTATTGAGAAAGCCTTAGTCACACGCTGCTCATAATCGCAATCAAGCGGTCTCGCCAAATCAGTTTGTCCGAGATCTTCACCACGACTGTCCGCAGTCCGTGAACAACCAAACAACCTAACAGTTGTTCCAGCAAAAAGAAGCGTTGGCTCAAAGTGCGGTAGCTCTGCCTGCGAGTCAGGCGAGCCCCTCAGTCCCTCACAAATTTCCTGCCGCTGGTTTGATTTCGATTCAGGAGAGTAGAGTGCAAGTCTTAGAGCAACCGAACAAGGTTCGATTTTCGTCTTTGGTTGATCTGATCAATACGAAGGCTTCGAACTTCCCCCACGAGAAGATATTCACGTTTCTCGCCAACGGCGATGAGGAGACTGCCTCTCTCACTTACAGTGAACTGCGAAAGCAGGCCCACGCGATCGGCGTCGCGCTCAGGCAACTCGATGCTGAAGGAAAGCGCGCGCTGTTGTTGTATGAACCCGGCCTTGAATTCATACCTGCTTTCTTCGGTTGCTCATTCGGTAAAGCCGTCGCTGTTCCTGCTTACCTGCCCAGGCCAAAGCAGAAGGACGATCGGCTACGTTCCATCATCAACAATTGCGAGCCTGCGTTTGTTCTCACCACCTCGGCATTGTTGGAAAAGTCCGCAGCCTGGAACGACGGCGTCGAAGAACTGCGCAAACTCAAATGGATCGCGACCGACACGTTGCCGGATCAACCGGAGGATGCTGAGCCACAGATCTCCGGTGACGATCTGGCGCTGCTGCAATACACGTCTGGCTCAACCGCAACGCCCAAAGGCGTCATGATCACGCACGACAACATCCTCTCCAATCTCACACAGATCGATGAAGTCACTGGTCATTCAAACGATAGCCTCAGCGTGAGTTGGCTTCCTTCATTTCACGACCTGGGCCTGATCTACGGCGTTATTTATCCAATCTTCAAAGGCTTTCGCTGTTTTCATTTGCCGCCACTCTCGTTTCTGCAAAGACCTGTCAGATGGTTGCAAGCGATCTCGCGCTATCGCGCAACTCACAGCATCGCGCCGAGTTTTGCCTACGATCTCTGCACCCGGAAACTCACCGAAGAGCAGACGGCAGGACTCGATCTTTCATGTTGGCTTCGAGCCGGCGTCGGCGCAGAACCTGTTCGCAAGGAAACGTTGGAAGCGTTTGCCGAGAAGTTTCGCGGCATCGGCTTTCGTGCGACTTTCTGTCCCGGTTACGGACTCGCAGAAGCGACGTTGAAAGTCACAATGGTCGACGGCCGTTCGGCGCCGATGTACGTGCGCATCAGGACAGATGCGCTGGCAAAGCGACGGATCGAGCTTGCGACGGAACATGAAAATGGAACGCAAACGCTCGTCGGTTGTGGTCCTGCTTCGGCCGAAACGATTGTCGAGATCATCAATCCTGACAATTTGAAACGCTGCACGCCTGACGAAGTTGGTGAGATTTGGGTTAAAGGTCCGAGTGTCAGCTCAGGTTACTGGCAGGCGCATGACGCAACGGTCCAAACCTTTAATGCGTTTGTCGAGGAGACGGGCGCTGGACCATTTCTGCGCACCGGTGATCTGGGATTCTTGAGCGACGGCCAGCTATTCATTGTCGGCAGGCTGAAGGACCTCATCATCATCGACGGAAAGAATCATTACCCGCAAGACATCGAATTGACAGCGGAACAGAGTCATCCGGCGATGCGGGGCAGTTATTGCGGCGCGTTCTCAGTGCCCGTGGACGGTGAAGAAAAGTTGGTAATTATCGCCGAACTGGATCGCAGCCAACGCCGTGTTCCGAAGGACGAGATTCGTAACGCGATTCGCAAAGCAGTCGCCGAACAGCATGGCTTGGCAGTTCACGACATCGTTCTACCCAGGCTTGGATCCATTCCCAAAACGTCCAGCGGCAAAATTCAACGCCAGGCGTGCCGCACCAATTACCTCAACGGAATCGCGCTGGATTAAGCATGACTGCGCACGAAATTCAACAGTGGCTCTTGTCGAGGATCAGTGTCCTCGCGGAGATCGATCCGGATGAGATCGACGTTGGTGAACCGCTTACGTCCTACGGCCTGGGTTCGCGCGACGCGATCAGCCTATCCGGTGAGCTGGAAGATCTGCTCGGCTCTTCTCTGTCCCCCACTTTGGTCTACGACTATCCAACGATCGAAGTGCTCGCGAATTTTCTAGCTGACGATAACGTGCTCGAACCGCAGTCGAAAGTCGATCAAGTAAGCGGACAGATTGAGGCGTCTGAGCAAATTGCGATCGTCGGCATCGGTTGTCGTGTCCCGGGCGCACATGGTCCAGCAGAATTTTGGCAACTGCTGAAAAAGGGGATCGACGCGATCACCGAGGTTCCTTCGTCGCGCTGGAACAACGCGGAGTTTTACGATTCGGAAACTACAACACCAGGCAAGATGAACACGCGCTGGGGTGGTTTCCTCGATCGAGTCGATCATTTCGATCGACAGTTCTTCAAGATTTCTCCACGCGAAGCAGAACGAATGGATCCGCAACAACGACTGCTGCTGCAAGCTGTTTGGGAAGCGCTCGAAGACGCGGCGATTGTGCCGGAAACGATTCAGGGCTCCAAGACCGGCATTTTCATCGGCATCTCGAACAACGACTACGGCAACCTACAGGCAAACCAACTATCTTTGCTGGACGCTTACTCAGGAACCGGCAACGCCCGCAGCATTGCGGCGAACCGGTTGTCGTATTTCTTCGATCTTCATGGTCCAAGTGTAGCGCTTGATACGGCTTGTTCGTCTTCGCTTGTCGCCGTCCATCTCGCCTGCCGGAGCCTGATAAATAAGGAGTGCAGTCTCGCGCTTGCCGGCGGAGTAAATGTAATGCTGTCGCCGCATGTCAGTGTCGCTTTTGCCAAAACGGGTCTGCTTTCCAACGAGGGCCGCTGCAAAGTTTTTGACGAAGATGCTGATGGCTACGTGCGCGGAGAAGGTGTCGGTGCCGTTGTGCTGAAGCCTTTGTCGCAGGCAATCGCAGCCGGCGATCCGATTTACGCAGTCATCCGGGCCAGCGCTACAAATCAGGATGGACGGACGAACGGTCTCAGTGCTCCGAACGGACATGCGCAGGAAGCTCTGTTTCGCGAGGTCTACGAGCGCGCGGGCGTGTCGCCGGCAGAGGTCGATTACGTGGAGACACACGGCGCCGGCACGCTGCTCGGCGATCGGATAGAGGCTGCCGCTTTGGGTTCTGTAATGCGCGAAGGACGCTTGCTCGACCGGCCATGTACGATCGGTTCTGTCAAAAGCAACATCGGACACCTCGAAGCCGCCGCGGGTATTGCCGGCCTGATCAAAGTGGCGCTTTCACTCAAAGAGCAGCAGATCCCCCGTTCGCTGCACTTTCAAAAAGCAAATCCCCATATCGACTTTGCAGCACTCCAATTACGAGTGCAGCGTGAACTGGGACCGTGGCCATTAACGACAAAGCCCGCGCTAGCGGGAATCAGTTCGTTCGGATTCGGCGGTACGAATTGTCACGTCGTGCTCGAACAGTTTGTGGCTGGTGAAGTTGACGAACGGCGCGGTGGTCCATACGTTCTGCCGCTGTCCGCGAAGACTGAGCGAGCCTTGAGTCGAGCCAGCGAGAATCTAGCCCATTATCTCGGTAGCCATCCTGAGGTGTCGCTGGCTGATGTCTCGCACACACTGCAAACAGGGCGAACACACTTCACGCAGCGACGAACTGTTGTTTGTGAGGATCGCGAGCAAGCAATAAAGCTGCTGCTCGCAAATGACAACGGTTCAGCTCGAGCATTGGCACAGGGCCACAAGCGATCGCTGGCTTTCATGTTCTCCGGCGCCGGCGGCCAATATGCCGGCATGGCAGCGGAACTCTACGAAAGCGAACCAGCATTTCGCGCTGCCTTTGACGAATGCTGCGAACTGTTGCTGCCGCACCTCGAACGCGATTTGCGAGACATCGTTTTTACGCGTCCCGCCGCCACGAAATCCGGCGTTGACCTGCGCCGTTGGGTCAGGGGCCCGCAGTCACAAACGCGTTCGGAACTGAACCGCACGATCTTTTGTCAACCTGCTCTATTCGTAACGGCCTACGCGCTGGCGCAGTTGCTGATGAGTTGGGGCATCGAGCCGGACGTGATGATCGGCTACAGCATCGGCGAATACGTTGCCGCGTGCTTCGCCGGGGTGATGAGTCTTGAAGATGCGCTGCGGGCGGTCGCGGGCCGGGCGAAGTTGATTCAGCAACTGCCATCGGGTGGCATGCTGGCTGTAGTCGGTTCTGAAACCGCGGTGGAAGAATTGTCTGACTCGGAGCTATCGATCGCGATCGACAACGGACCAGTCGGAACGATCGTGGCTGGACCTTCCTCTGCGGTGGAGGCACTCGAACGTAAGCTCACCAAGCAAGCGAAGGCGTTTCAGCGAATCGAAACTGAGCACGCCTTCCATTCGACGATGATGGCGCCTCTCTACGACGCGATGGTGGAGCTGATGCAGACAGTCGAGTTGAATCCATCACGCGTTCCTTACGTGTCGAACGTCACGGGAACTTGGATCAGCGCGGCTGAAGCGACAGATGCGCATTACTGGGCGCGTCATCTTTGCGAAACAGTCAGGTTCTCCGCGGGAGTCACCGAACTGCTCAAACAACCCGATCGAATTTTCCTGGAAGTCGGTCCGGGCCAGTCACTCGCCACGATCGTTCAGCAACACGCGAACTACGATCGATCGATCATCGCTTTGCCGACTCTGCGGCCGGAACACATCGCTCAACCCGACGTTAACTTTTTGCTCGCGACACTCGGACAGCTTTGGCTCGCCACGGACACGGTTGATTGGCATCGCTTTTCTGCCGGCAAGCACGCGCGACGCGTATCGCTGCCGACGTATCCGTACGACGAGCAGCGATATTGGCTCGAAGGCATCGGAGTCCACGATAACTCTGTGGCCGAGCCACTGACCGGAAAGAAGCCGGATCGAGCAGACTGGTTCTATTTGCCCACGTGGAAAGAAACGATGTTGCCAGACGCTGCAACGTCTGTTTCTTCGTCCGGTAAAAGGTTGCTCGTGTTTGCCGACGAGGGTGCGGTTGCCGCCTCGATCAGCGATCGTGCGAGATCACTGAACCCGCCGAGCTCAATCATCACGGTCCGCACTGGTCACGGCTTTAAGAAACTTGCAACTGATACCTACACCATCAACCCGGCCGACCCGGACGACTACAGAAAACTGGTCCAAGAGCTCGCGAAGTCTCAGACACTGCCGGCGCAGATCATTCATTTCTGGAACCTCACGCATTCAGATGAGCTGTCGTTTGATGAATACCAGGATCGTGGTTTTTATAGCCTGGCGTTTCTTGCCAGGGCGCTGGGAGAGTTCGGCACCGGCGACACGCGGTTAACGCTTATCGCCGACAAGCTTCAGGACATTAGTGGAGATGAAGAGATCTCTCCGGCGAAGTCGACGTTGCTCAGTGCTTGCCGGGTCATACCGCAAGAGTATCCGAACATCAGTTGCTCGGTCATCGACGTCGCGCTGGCGCCTAACGACGTTGCCGCACAAAAACAGATTGCCAGTCTCTTTGTTGAACTGACCTGCGAGACTAACGACCGCCTCGTTGCCTACCGCGGCGGACGCCGCTGGATCCAATCGTTTCAAGCGGTGCGCCTCGAGAAGAACAATGAGACGCCGAGTCGCTTACGCCAGGGCGGCGTTTATCTCATCAGCGGTGGCCTCGGTTACATGGGCCTGGCCTTTGCCGAAACGATTGTGCGCCACACGCAAGCGAAGCTCGTGCTGACGAGTCGCTCCGGCTTGCCTGCACGTAACGAGTGGGACGAGTGGCTTTCCGATCACGGCGAACACGACCCGACGAGTCTCAAAATACATAGAGTCAGAGAACTTGAAGCATTAGGCGGCGAGGTACTCGTTTTCGCTGCCGATGTCGCCGACGAGCAACGCATGCGCGAGGTCATAGACGCGACGTTCGCGCGTTTCGGAGATCTCAACGGAGTGATTCACGCAGCGGGTGTGATCTCCGCTGATTCATTTGTCGTGATCCGGGAGCTGGAAAAACGGAACTGTGAACCTCACTTCAGAGCAAAAGTCGAAGGACTGATCGTTCTTGAAAAGCTGTTGCGTGAACGACAGCTCGACTTCTATCTACTGCTCTCCTCGTTGTCGTGCTTCATCGGTGGGTTGGGCTTTGCGCCCTACGCCGCTGCGAATCTGTTCATGGACGCTTTCGCGCGCAAGCAGAACCAGTGCAGCAGGACACCCTGGCTTTGTGTGAACTGGGAAGGCTGGGAAGTGCGTGAGCAAGCGCTCTTTAACGATCTGAACGCCCCGCGTTGGGAGGCGTCGATTGCGGATTATCCGGTGAGTGTCGCAGAAGGCGTGGATGTATTTGAGCGCGTGATGTCGGCCGGCAGTTTCACTCACTTGATCAACTCGACCGGGAATTTGCAAGCGCGAATCGATCGTTGGACCAACTTCGGCGTTTCGGAAGCGCAGAAGAGTGTCGCGAGCGCGCGCAGTCGTAGTTTGTCCACTGCTTACGTTGGGCCACGAAATGAGATTGAAGAGAAGATGGCGGCAATCTGGCAGCAGCTTCTTGGCATCGCGCAAGTCGGCGTGCACGACAATTTCTTCGAGCTGGGTGGCGACTCGATACGCGGCATTCAGTTTACCGCGGCTGCGAATCAAGCTGGATTTCGTTTGAATCCGAAACAGATCCTGACAGCTCCGACGATCGCCGAGCTCGCAGGCGAAGTGATCGCCTCGAAGTCTGTGAATCCATGCGGCGAGAATACAGCGGCGGAAGAAGTCACGCTGGCAACGATCCCCGTGACGACGTTTCAGCAGGCGTTACTCGAACAGCGCGATCCGCAACTCAGTTGCTGGACTTATTCGTTACTGCTGCGCGTCGCCGCAGACACTGATTCGCTTCGGTTGCGTGAGACCGTGCGACGACTGCGCGCCCGTCACGATGCACTGCGACTCGGATTTGTTCGCGACGGCCAGGGCTGGACTGCCGTAACCAATCCAAGCGACGAAGACGTTCCGTTCGAAACCATCGACCTGCCTGGTGTTTCAGCCGCCGAGCAGGAAACGTTCGTTCGTAACATTGTTACCGAGCGCCGTTCACGACTGAACCCGTTCGTTGGCCCGGTGATGCATGCGATGCACTTCTCGCCTGCCGGAGGCGAACCGGCGTTCATCTCTCTCATCGTGCACCGGTTGGTGGCCGACAACAGTTCCTGGATAACGTTGCTGCGAGAGTTTCAAGTCATTTATGAAAACCTCGAAAGCGAACCGCCGCAGGCCAACGATGCATTGATTGCGTGGTCTCGATACTGCTCGCAACAGGCTCCAGCCACGCACTCGCCTCTCAACCTCTCAAACGAAGGCGACCTATGCCGCTTCGCCGCCGAGTCAACCGCCGTTTCTCCCGCGTTTGCAGACCTCTCGATCGACTTCACTCGCGACGAGACTCAGTTACTGTTCGGCAACGTCACCAAACGTTGTCGCGGCACAGTTGAAGAAGTGTTGCTGACCGGACTGGCAGAGGCCTTCGCAAAGTGGACGACGAGCCCATCTCTACTCGTAGATTTCGAACAGTCCGCGCGGCGATTCGCGCCAGACGATCTCGATCTTTCAAATACTGTCGGATGCTTTCGCCACGTCTCGCCGGTGCTCCTCGGATTGCAACCCGAAGAGAGTCCGGTAAATGTTTTGAAGCGAGTCAAGCAAGCCGTTCGCGTCGTCGCCGAGCCGGCACGCTGCTACTCCACCACCAACGGCAACCAGACGCCCCAGGCTCAGATCCGCTTCAAGTACTCCCCTGAACACATAGAGATTCACTCACACTGGTTCGACGTGATCGAAGACGACGTGGCAACAGGATCGCCAATACCCGGCAATCACTACGCCCTGCAAGTTGAAGCGATGGCCGGCAAAGACGGACTAAGAGTTCTCTGGTCCTATAACAAAAACGTTTGCACGCGATCCACGATTGAGTTCATTGCTCGTGAATTTGTCGACGCGGTGCGAACGCTTATTTCTGAGAGCGATGTAACCGAAGCCACGGCCTGCCTGCCCTCCGATTTCCCCATCGCCAATCTCAACGAACAAACGCTGCGTAAGGTGTCGGTACTGATTCAAAAACTCGAGACGGCGTAAGCGTCTTCGCTAACACCGCATTCCTGAAACCTGAGGTCACATGCGACATTTTCTTTCGCTCAATGATCTGCACCACGGCGATCTGTCATGGCTAATCGACCGATCGCTCGCGATCGCGCAAGGCGACAAATCGCGACCGCTCGCCGGCAAGTTTGTCGGCATCTACTTCCGCCGCTCGTCAACCCGCACTCGTACGGCATTCACCATTGGCGCACAGCGTGCCGGAGCACAGGTGATCTGTTACGGACCTGATGATCTGCAGATTTCAACTGGCGAGACGATTCTCGACACGGGCCGCGTGTTGTCCGGTTTTCTCGACGCGCTGGTTATCCGCACTAACGAAACGATCGAAGAGATGATGGCATTCGCCGAACAGAACAACATGGCCGTGATCAATGCCATGAGTAACAACGAACATCCGTCGCAGGCGATTGCTGATCTCGTCACGATTAAAGAAGCGTTCGGCCGGCTGGACGACCTTCATATCCTGTATGTTGGCGACGGCAATAACACCGTCGCGGCGCTCGCGCTCGCCGTCGCGCGTCTTCCCAAATTGCAGCTCACGATCGTCACGCCTGAAGGCTACGGCTTAACAGACTCACTGCTCAAAAGAGCCCGCGTCTCGGCCGATCAAAACCTGACGCGCATCGAACAGCATCACCGGATCGATCGGCTGCCAAAGAATGTCGACGTCGTTTACACCACACGTTGGCAAACGATGGGAGAACCGAAGACGGACACTCAATGGACCAGCAAGTTCGAGCCGTTTGGCATCACCAGATCGATGATGGCTGAGGTGTCAAAGCCGGAGACTTCGCGGTCGTCGAGAACGATCTTTCTCCACGATCTTCCCGCGGTTCGCGGCGCTGACGTGGTCAACGAAGTTCTTGACGGAAGGCAAAGTCTTGCGTTTCGGCAGGCGCAGCACAAGATGACCAGCGCGATGGCCGTCCTCGAATGGGCCATGAACTAATCACTGAAGAGGCCTTTTATCTTGAGTGTGCCATTGAAGAGCATCCCGGCGGATTTGCAGTCCGGCTTCTGGAATTTTCGCGCAAACACCGCGGAAGCAAAGACCGGTGCGAGCGGTGTTATTTCCGCCGTCGGCAATACGCCACTCGTTAAGCTCAACCGGTTTCTGCCGGGGGCGCAGTTTGAGTTGTATGCCAAACTCGAAGCCTTGAATCCCGGCGGCAGTTCGAAGGACCGCGCGGCCATCAGCCTCATCCAGCGTGGTTTGGATACCGGCGCGATTCGATCGGACACGACCATCATCGAGTCGAGCTCGGGTAATCTGGGCGTCGGTCTCGCTCAAGTGTGCGCCTATTTTGGACTGCGGTTCATCTGCGTCGTCGACCAAAAGACGACGCTGCAAAACATTCGACTCATCAAGTCATACGGGGCTGAGATCGATCTCGTCCTCGAGCCGGACGTCGAAACCGGTGAGTTCCTGCAAGCACGCATCGATCGCGTGCAAACATTGCTGCGGTCCACGCCCAACGCTTTCTGGCCCAATCAGTACGCGAACGTCTACAACGCGGTCGCGCACCATCGCACCATGCACGAAGTTGTGACCGCGCTCGACGGCCGGGTCGATTACCTGTTCTGCGCGACCAGCACTTGCGGCACTATGAGAGGTTGCGCCGAGTACATTCGACAGCACAATTTGTCGACCGTGATCATCGCGGTCGACGCAGTTGGTAGCGTCATTTTCGGTGGTCAGAAAGCAAACCGGTTGATTCCGGGTCATGGCGCGGCGGTGAGGCCGCAACTGTTTCAGGCAAACCTGGCGGACCGCGTGTTGTGCCTCAATGATCTGGATTGCGTCATCGGTTGCCGCCGCCTCGCGCGGCGCGAGGCGATTCTCGCCGGTGGGTCATCGGGCGCGGTTGCGATGGCGGTTACAAAAATCCAACACGAGATTCCGCCAGGCTCGAAGTGCGTGATGATTCTGGCCGATCGCGGCGAACGTTACCTCGACACGATCTATTCGGATGAATGGGTCGGCGAGCACTTCGGCAACGTAGCAGAATTAACGACAGTCCGCGACGAAGAAGAAAAATGTCTGGCAACGTTTTGATCTTAGGTGAGCCGGAAGTCTCCGCAATTCTCGCTGACCGAGAATTGGAATTGATGGAGACGGTGGCCCAGGCATACCTGGCCCATCGCAACGGCGCCACCTCACTCACGCATTCGAGCTTCCTGCGTTTTCCGGACGCAGCGAACCGCATCATCGCGTTGCCGGCGTACGTCGGCGGTGATTTCGAAGTAGCGGGTATCAAGTGGATCGCGTCGTTTCCCGGCAATTACCAGCGTGGGCTCGCGCGTGCCTCGGCGGTGATCATCCTGAACTCGACCGAGACAGGCCGCCCGGTTGCGATTCTCGAAGGTTCCGTCATCAGCGCAAAAAGAACAGCCGCGAGCGCCGTTCTGGCGGCGCGCTCGATGCACGGCCATCAACCTCATGGTCCAATCGGCATAATCGGCTGCGGCGCGATCAGCTTTGAGATAGTTCGTTTTCTACGCGCCGCCTATCCCACCGTTACTGACTTTATAATCTGCGATATCGACCCAGCTCGCGCAGAGCATTTCAAGCACGACTGCGTGAATAAGTTTCCCGGAATCGATATCGAAGTTACTCGCGACACGCATAACGTCCTGCGCTCGGCATCATTGATCAGCATCGCCACGACGGCTTTGAAGCCGCACTTGTCCGATCTGTCTGCGTGCCAACCCGGCACGACGATCCTGCACATTTCGTTGCGTGACATTGCAGCACAAGTGATTCTCAACGTAGACAACGTTACGGACGACGTGGACCACGTGTGCCGCGCTGAAACTTCCCTGCATCTCGCGGAGATGATGACTGGCAATCGCGATTTCATCCGCTGCACGCTGGCGGACATTCTGGCGGGCGCCGCCGAGTCAAGACGCGATGCAAACGGCATTTCAGTGTTCAGCCCGTTTGGACTCGGCGTGCTGGATCTCGCGCTCGCGAAACTCGTCTTTGACGTTGCGTCCGCAACTCACGCCGGCACCACTATCGATTCCTTCTTACCCGCTGCGGCCCCGCTTCAGTAACAGAGATGAAAAACGTCGAAGACATTTATCTGTTGTCGCCGATGCAGAAGGGAATGCTGTTTCACAGTCTTCTCGCTCCCGGCGCGGGACTCTATGTCGAGCAGTTCACTTGCACGATCGAAGGTGAACTCAATGCCGGCGCTTTTCGGGATTCGTTTCGCCGCGGAGCAATGCGGCACGCGATCCTGCGCTCGTTATTTCTGTGGGAAGGGCTGGAGGAACCGCTGCAACTTGTCCGCGAGCAGGTGGAATTGCCGTGGCAGGAGTTGGACTGGCGCGACGCAGTCGCGGCTGAGCAGAACGATCGTTTCGCGGCTTTTCTTCAAAGCGACCGGCAGCTTGGTTTCGAACTCTCGCGACCGCCGCTCGCTCGCGCGACGCTCATCAGGTTAGGCGCACATACGTTTACTTTCGTGTTCAGCTATCACCACGTCCTGCTCGATGGCTGGTCTACGGCATTACTGTTCAAGGAAGTGCTTTCGCTTTACCAGGCGAGTTGTGACGGCATTGCAGAGAAACTACCGCCCGTTCGTGCTTATCGAGACTTCATTGCCTGGATTCAACGGCAGGATACAAGCAAAGCCGAAGATTTCTGGAGAAGTAAACTCAGTGGTTTTACTCGGCCTACTTCGCTCGCAGTGGCCCTCGGCTCCCACTCCCGTGCCGCGACGAACACGCAAGCATTCGCCGAAGAAGAATTGCGCCTCTCAGAAGAACTGACTCAGCGGTTGCACGCTTTTTCGCGCTCACAACAACTCACGCTGAGCAGCTTGCTCGAGGGCGCGTGGGCCATACTGTTGAGCCGCTACACGAATGAAGCAGACGTCGTGTTTGGCGCAACGGTTTCGGGCCGCCCGGCAGAGCTCGCCGGCGCGCAATCGATGATCGGACTTTTCATCAACACGTTGCCAGTGCGAGTGCAGGTGAAATCTGAAGAACGAGTCGTGCCCTTTCTCGCTTCGTTGCAACAACAGCGTTTTGAAGCGCAGCAATATGAATACGCTTCACTGGTGCAGGTGCGCGCGTGGAGTGAAGTGCCGGATGAGTCGCTGTTCGACAGCATCCTCGTGTTTGAGAATCAACCGGCTGACGTTTCGCTCAGTGTCGACGCGTCTGGCCGAGCGCTCACGGTGCGGAATGTAAAAACGCACGATCAGATTAACTACCCGCTCACGGCTTTGGCTTCACCCGGGCAGACGCTGCTGCTGTGGCTCGCCTACGACTGTGCTCGTTTCGATGCGCCAACGATCAAGCGCATGTTGGGTCATTGGAAACAACTGCTGGAAGGAATGAGCGCGAACGCAAGCGCACGCCTCTTCGAGTTACCGATGTTAACAAAGATCGAAGAGTCGCAACTGCTGCCCCGACCGAATGCTGCGGTTACGGATGCCCGAAACGATTACACGCTGGACCAAATTCTGGAAAAGCAAGCGGTCGTCAATCGCGACCGCATCGCCATCTCCGACGGTCAGTCACAACTCACCTACGGCGCACTCAACGCGAAAGCCAACCAACTTGCGCACCGGCTGCGCCGTTCGGGAGTTGGCCCAGAGTCGGTGGTCGCGCTGTTTTTGGAACGTTCCGCCGAAGCCATCATCTCGATTCTCGGCGTGCTGAAAGCGGGTGGGGCGTATCTGCCGTTGGACGTCAACGATCCACCATCGCGATTACAAACGTTGCTGGCGAACGTAAAGCCTGTTGTGTTGCTGACGCAACAGCAACTCGTCGAGAAGCTGCCCGCGCACGCAACGGAAGTGATCTGTCTCAGTCGAAACCTGACGGAAGTGAGCGGCGAGAGCCACGACAATCCGCGTGTGAACATCGCGCCTGACAACCTGGCCTACATCATTTACACGTCAGGATCGACGGGCAAACCGAAAGGCGTAATGCTGACGCATCACAACGTCGTGCGCCTGTTGAGCGCGACCGCCAGCTCTTTCCCGTTTAACGAACAAGACGTTTGGACCTGGTTTCATTCCTACTCGTTTGACTTCTCGGTGTGGGAGATTTGGGGAGCGCTTTCGACCGGAGCCCGCATCGCCGTAACGCCTTACTGGATCAGCCGTTCACCCGATTCGTTCTATGAATTGCTGAAAGAACAGCAAATAACCGTATTGAACCAAACTCCTTCGGCGTTTCAACAGTTGCTGCCCTCCATTCTGCTGACTAACGAAGAGACCAAGCTCAGGGTCGTTGTGTTCGGTGGCGAGGCGCTCGACGCCGGCAGCTTGAAGGAATGGGTGCAAGTTCACGGAAGCGAAACGCCGCAGTTGGTGAACATGTACGGCATTACCGAAACCACCGTGCACGTCACGTATCGCAGGCTGAAGTCGGATGATGTCGATCTTCCGCAAAGAAGCATGATTGGTTCGGCGATCGCAGACTTGCAACTCAACGTGCTCAGTGACGAGTTGCTGCCGCTGCCGCAAGGTGTCGCCGGCGGAATGTTCATCGGTGGTCCAGGGCTCGGCCGTGGTTACTGGCAGCGGCCCGATTCGACTGCGGAACGTTTCATACCCAATCCGTACAGCCCCACGAACGGAGATCGGCTTTACGTTTCGGGCGACATTGGCAGGTACCAAATGCCCGGCGACGTCGAATATGTCGGGCGTCAGGATGCGCAAGTAAAAATCAGAGGTTTCAGGTTAGAGCTCGGCGAAATCCAGAGTTCGCTCAAAGAGCACGAGAGCATAACCGAGGCTGCCGTTACGGCACGTTCAGGTCGGGACGGAGAGAAACGTTTGATCGCTTATGTTGCGTGCCGGCCGCACGCGAGTGTTTCCGTCAGTGAGTTGCGAGGACACCTGCAAGCACGCCTGCCCGAGTACATGGTCCCGGCGGTATTCATCGTCGTCGACAAACTGCCGCTCACGCCAAACAACAAGATCGACTGGCGTGCGCTGCCTGATCCGGATGGCTTGAGACCTGAGTTGGATCGACCTTACGTCGCGCCGCGTACACCCGTTGAAGAGGAACTGGCCCAAATCTGGCGCGAGCTGCTCGGCGTGGATCGGGTGGGAATTCACGACAACTTCTTCGAACTCGGCGGTCATTCGTTGCTCCTTACGCAACTCGCTTCGCGAGTCTCCGAAGCATTCCAGGTGGACGTCCCGCTGCGAGTACTCTTCGACACTCCCACGATCGACGAAATCACTGTGGCTATCGCCGAGCGCCTGATCGAGCACGAGAGCAGCGAAGAACTCAGCCAGTTACTCGACAACCTCGAACAGCTGACGCCGGCAGATGCCGCTGCGATGTTGGCCGCCGAAGCGTAAGGACAAAGTTAGAAGCTGCGATGAAGATTCTGTTGACCATGAATCTGCCGTATTGCCCCACACACGGCGGTGCAAACAAAGCCAACGTCTGCTTGAGCGAGGGGCTGGCGAAGCATGGCCATGAAGTGCGTGCGCTCACGCCGGCGCTCGCAGTCCCGAGCCGTTTCACACTCGCGGAAGTACGCGAGCTGCTCAAGGCGAAAGGCGCAACGATCGATCCCGGCGCGGATATCGATTACACGCTGAACGGCGTGCACGTTCATGCGGTTGCGGAACCCTCGCGACTACGGCTCGAGTTGCTCGAAGAGATTCGCCGGTTTCAGCCGGACGTGTTGCTGATGTCGAGTGAAGATGCGTCGCAAAATCTTTTGAGCGCGGCCGTAGATGTTTGTCCGGAACGCACCGTCTACCTGGCGCATAGTCCTTCATTCTTACCGTTTGGACCGTGGGCATTCTTTCGCAGCAGGAGCAGAACGAAATTGCTTTCACGCGCCGGCGCGATCATCTCGGTCAGCGATTTCGTGGCGGATTATCTCAGTAAATGGGGTGGTCTTCGTTCGACGCGCATTTACTGGCCGGCCTATGGCGATGGTCCGTTCCCGAAGCTGGGTTCGTTCGACAACGCTTACGTCACGATGATCAATCCCTGCGCGGTCAAGGGAATTTCGATCTTCAAGGCGCTCGCGCAAGAGTTACCCGCTGTCGCACTTGCCGCGGTGCCGACGTGGGGCACGACGGCGGAAGATCGAGCGACGCTCGAACGGTTGCCGAACGTGCGCTTGCTTTCACCGTCAGACAACATCGACGACATTTTTAAGCAAACGCGTGTACTACTGGTCCCGTCATTGTGGGGTGAAGCGTTTGGACTGGTCGTAGTGGAAGCAATGTTGCGCGGCGTGCCGGTGCTCGCGAGTGATTCGGGCGGCATCATCGAAGCAAGCCTCGGCGCCGGTTACACCTTGCCGGTGCATTCGATCGAGCGGTTCACCGACTCGCTCGACGGCAACATGGTTCCGGCGGCGGTGATTCCCGAGCAGGACATTCGTCCCTGGCGCGATGCAGTTCGCGAGTTGACCTCGGATCGCGAGTTGTTCGAACGGCAGTCGAGCGCCGGACGCGAAGCAGCGACGCGATTTGTTTCGAGTTTGAGTATCCGGCCGTTTGAGGAGTTGTTTCTGCAACTCAGTGACGAACACAGATCGCCGTGGCTGAGAAGCGAGATAGAAACAGCCGGGCCGGAAAACGCGCCGCCTGCGAGACCGTCGATCGACGTGGCGAACCTGTCACCGGAACACCGCGCACTGTTATTGACTCGTTTGCGACGTAAGGCCAACGGAAACGCAGCACGCCCGGTCGCCGCGATCGAACGCGTTGCGCGCGACAAACATTTGCCTGCTTCGTTTGCGCAACAGCGACTGTGGCTCGCCGAACAGCTACAGCAGGGCAGAACCGCCTACAACATTTCCGGACTGCTTTGCTTGAAAGGCGCTCTCGACGTGGCCGCGCTAAGCAAGAGTCTGAACGAAGTCGTTCGACGGCACGAGATCCTTCGCACCACGTTCCGCACTATTAACAACGAACTGTTGCAGATCGTTTCGCCCGCAGCAAACGTTTTGCTGCCGCTCGACGATCTGCGAAACGAGTTCGAGCCACGCGAGTGCGCGATTGCCATGGCGAACGAACTGGCGCGGCAGAGTTTTGACCTCGAATCCGGACCACTGCTCCGCACCAACTTGTTTCGCACCGCGGAGGACGAACACTTCCTGTTCCTGACGATTCATCACATAGTCAGCGACGGTTGGTCTCTGCGATTGTTGGTGCAGGAAGTCTCGGTTCTTTACGGCGAATGCAAACGAGGCTTGCCGTCATCACTGCCGGAACTGCCGATTCAGTACGCTGATTTCGCGAACATGCAACGCCAGTGGTTTCAGAGTGAAAGCTTTACTGAGCAAGCGGCGTATTGGAAACGTCAGCTCGCGGGCGCGCCCGTTGTCCTCGAGTTGCCGGCGGATCGGCCACGACCGCCAATGCAAACGTCGCTTGGAGCTCTGGAAAAATTTAGCTTGCCTGCTGAACTGAGCCACGCCATCATCGCGCTCGGGCGCAACGAAAATGCGACGTTATTCATGACGCTCCTCGCCGCGTTCGCCGTCTTGTTGTATCGCTACACTGCCGAAGAACACTGCCTGATCGGAACAAACATCGCGAACCGCAATCGCGCGGACACCGAAAACCTGATCGGACTCTTTGCTAATAACCTCGTGCTGCACGCGAATCTTTCCGGTAACCCGACGTTTCGTGAATTGCTGGCCCGCGTGCGCCAGGCGACGCTCGGCGCTTACGCGCATCAGGATTTTCCGTTTGAAAAGCTGGTCGAACTCGTGGCGCCGCCGCGTGACTTGAGCCGCTCGCCGCTGATGCAGGTTCTGTTTGTCTTGCAGAACGCGCAGCCGATCGCCTTCCGGTTGGCTGACCTGTCGGTGAGTTTCGTCGAGATGGCCTGTGACGTCGCGAAATTTGATTTCACCCTGTTCATGGAAGAACAAGGAAAAACTTTGCAGGGCGCTGTCGAATACAACACCGACCTGTTCAATCGCTCGACGATCCTGAACCTGTTGGACCACTACACGAATCTACTCGAAGACATCGTCGCGGATCCGGATCGTTCTATCGCTTTGTATGGTGGAACCGGTTCGCACCTGCGCCAGTTAAGCGCCTTCAACGACAGCCTCGCGGCTTACTAAGCCTCGATCTCTTCAACTGAACTTAATGTGCGGAATTGTTGGTTATCTGGATCTGCGTGACGAAGGTCGCATCGACCGGCAGCGACTGGTGCGCATGGCCGACACCATCGCTTATCGCGGCCCTGACGCTTCGGGCTACTTCGTGGGAGACAACGTCGGGTTCGGCTTTCGCCGGCTGAGTATTATCGATCTACACGGCGGAAATCAGCCGATCTACAACGAGGATGGCTCGATCGTGGTGATCTGTAACGGCGAGATTTTCAACTATCTCGAATTGAAGGCAGAGCTGATCCGGAAGGGTCATTCGTTTGCAACCAACTCAGACGTCGAAGTGCTGGTCCACCTCTACGAAGAAGAGGGCAGCTCGTTCATTAACCGGCTCAACGGGCAGTTTGCCTTCGCGATTTACGACCGAAACAAAGACGTGCTCTTCCTCGCCAGAGATCACTTCGGCATCAACCCGCTTCTCTACACGGTGGTCGATGGGCTGTTCATCTTCGGCTCGGAAATTAAAGCAGTGCTCGCGCACCCTTCAGTGAAACGCGAAATTGATTTGACGGGACTGGACCAGGCGTTATCGTTCCCCGGTTTGATTAGCCCGCGCACGATGGTGCGCGGCGTAAACAGTCTGAAGAGCGGCCACTGCATCACCGTGCGCAACGGGGAGGTTTCAGTTGCGGAATACTGGGATCTGAACTATCCGAAAGCAGGCGAGCTCGCTTACGACAAACCAGACCACTACTACATCGATGGTTTGGCAGAGCTGTTTTTCAAGTCGGTGAAGTTGCGTCTGCAATCCGACGTTCCGGTTGGCTTTTATCTCAGTGGCGGATTGGATTCATCGTTGATTGCGGCGGCGATCAAGAGAGTTTCCCACAACGGGCGGCGCCATTCGTTTTCGATCGGCTTTGCAAACAAGGACCTCTGCGAGACTGAATACCAACGCTTGATGGCGCACCATGTCGACTCCGCGCACCACGAGATCATGTTCGATGAGTCGGAAATTCTGCAAAGACTCTCGAGCATGATCTTTCACTGCGAATGCCCGGTCAAAGAAACCTACAACACCTGTTCGATGGCGCTTTCGAATGCCGCGAAAAGCGCGGGGATAAAGGTCGTGCTCACGGGCGAAGGGGCTGACGAGTGGTTTGCTGGTTATGTCGGTTATCGCTTCGACGCGCTCCGCGGCGAGCAAACTCGAAACGTTGAACCCGCATTCATCCTTGAAGAAGAAGCGCGCGAGCGGATTTGGGGCGACCGGAATATCCTTTACGAAGTGAACCTCACCTCGTTGCGATCGCAGAACACCGAGCTTTATTCAACTCGCGTTAACGAATGCTTTGACGAGTTCCATTGCCTCAATCACGAGTTGGTCAATCGCGAGCGTCTTGCCGGACGGCACCCGTTGCACCAACGTTCATATCTCGATTTCAAACTGCGCCTTTCCGATCATTTGTTGTCCGAGCATGGCGATCGAATGGCGCTCGCGAACTCCGTCGAAGCGCGCTACCCGTTTCTCGACAAAGACCTGGTGGAGTTCGCGGCGACGATGCCGGTGGATCTGAAGCTGCGGGGGTACGACGAAAAGTACGCGCTGAAACAGATCGCGGAGAAATTGATCCCGCGGAAAGTCATTGAGCGCGAGAAGTTTGGTTTTCATGCGCCGGGCAGCCCTTACTTGCTCAGACAGAACGATGAATGGATCAACGATCTGTTGTCCTACGGGCGCATCAAGCGGCAGGGTTATTTCAATCCGGACGCAGTCGAGTCGCTCAAGACGCGCTACTCACAGCGAGGCTTCACGTTGAACTTTCCGTTCGAGAGCGATTTTCTGAACGTGGTGCTGACTCACGGCATCTTCCTCGACCTCTTCGAAATGCCAAGTCTCAATTAGGTTGGTCCGCAGAGCGGACGGCAGTTAATGAACACAACGGACGACAACAATAACCGCAGAGTCTTCGGCGTGCTCGGCGGCATGGGACCACTGGCCTCCGCCGAGTTTCTCAGGACCGTCTATCAATACAGCGTCGAGGAGCGCGAACAGAACGCGCCGATCGTTCTGCTCTATTCGGATCCGACCGTGCCCGACCGGACGGAAGCGTTGTTGGACGGTCGATCAAAAGCCATTCTGGACCAACTTATTCGTTCACTCCATCGCTTGTTCGAGTTTGGCGTGTCGAAAGCAATGATCTGCTGCGTGACCGCGCATTATCTTTTCGACCAACTGCCGGCCCAGCTCAGGGAAAATGTGATCTCACTCGTGGACGTAGTCTTTGAGGAACTGGCCCAACGTCGCGAGCCACAGCTTCTGCTTTGCACTAACGCGACCAGGCAGTTGCGGATTTTCCAGGACCATCCTGGTTGGAAGCGTTGCGAAGATTACGTGGTGCTGCCCGCGCCGGCCGATCAGGAGCTCATTCATCACGAAATAATCTACGCCTTAAAGCAAAATCGCGATTTAGACCAGGTAAGCGCGCAAGTGCACGCGTTGTTGGCCAGGTATCAAATCGATTCTTTCATCGCCGGTTGCACCGAACTTCATCTGGTAGCGAGACACGCCGCTGCAAATCCTTTTCGCGTGCTCGATCCATTGACGATTCTCGCAGAGGACATAGCCACGCACGGAATATGAATTTCGAGAGCATTCAAGAAATGTTTGGTCGCGCGGCCGGTGAATTCGGCAGCAGAGTGGCCATTGAGCGATCGGATCGAACCTGCACCTACCAGGAACTCGAAGACCGTGCCAATGCGCTCGCCAACCATTTGCTTTCCGCTGGCGCGGCGAAAGGTACCGTCGTCGCGATTATTTGCGAAGATGCGTTCGAGACGATCACCGCCATCATCGGTGTCCTGCGCGCCGGCTGCGTCTTTGCTCCGCTTTCTCCAGCTATACCACCGGCACGACTCCGCACGATGATCGAAGAGATCGGGCCGTCGTGGTTTATCACCGAGAGCCGTCACTCGTCGTTACTCAAAACGATCGCCACTGCAAACTCGCGTGTGATTTACCTGGACCAACCTTGCGCAACCAATCACGACACGAGTCGACCAGCACTCCATTACGGTCCCGACGACATGTGCTATCTCTACTTCACGTCGGGATCGACCGGGCGCCCCAAAGCAATCGCCGGGCGACTGAAGAGCATCGGCCACTTCATCCGGTGGGAGTTGAAAACGCTCGGCCTCGCGGAAGGACCACGCGTCAGCCAGTTGACCACGCCTTCCTTCGACGCGTACTTGCGCGACGTCTTCCTGCCGCTCTGCTCCGGCGGGACTGTCTGCGTGCCTGATGCAACCTCGAGCATTCTCGAAACGGCGCGGTTGGTTGAGTGGCTGGATCGAAAACAGATCAACGTGCTGCACTGCGTGCCATCTTTGTTCCGCACCATACTGAACGCGGATCTAAAACCCGATCACTTCGCCCACTTGAAGTACGTGTTGCTCGCCGGTGAGCGACTACTGTCCGTGGACGTGAAGAGATGGATGAGCGTTTTTGGCGAACGAATTCAGTTGGTCAATCTCTACGGCCCTTCGGAAACCACGATGACGAAGCTGTTCTACTTCGTGCGGCCGGAAGACCGGGAGCGCCGTTCCATTCCCATCGGTAAACCGATCAGCGACTGTCGAGCGATCGTCCTCGACGATGCGCAGCGTGCGTGCCCGACCGGAGTCGTCGGAGAGATTTACATCCGCACGCCTTTTCGCACGCTCGGCTACTACAATCGTCCGGACCTCACCAGCGAAGTCTTTATTCAGAACCCTTTCAACACCGATCGCAGCGACATCATTTACAAGACCGGCGATCTCGGTCGCGAGCTCGAGGACGGTAATCTTGAATTCGTCGGCCGAAAAGATCTCCAGGTCAAGCTCAACGGTATCCGCCTCGAGTTACCCGAAATCGAGAACTTGTTGCGTGGCCATGAATCCGTCAAGGACGTGGTTGTGGCCGACAGAGAAGACAAGAACGGCAGCAAGTATCTTTGTGGGTATGTGGTGATAGATGGCGCGCTCGACGTGGCGGAAATCAAAAGGTTTCTTGCGGAGCAGTTGCCGGACTACATGATCCCGGCGGTCTTCATGAAGTTGGACGCACTGCCGCGCACGATCAGCGGCAAGATCGATCGTCGTGCTTTGCCGGCGCCCGCACAAACTAACGGGCACTCACGTCCACCGGCTACTCCGATCGAAGAGATCCTGACTGGAATCTGGCGCGAGGTATTGGAGCGCGAAGAGATCGACGCGCAGGCTAACTTCTTCGAGTTAGGCGGCCACTCGCTGCTGGTCGCGCTGTTACTGTCGCGCGTGCGTCGCGTCTTCAAAGTCGAAATCCCGCTGCGCCTCTTTTTCGAAGCGCCGACCATTAGCGGTCTTGCCGCAGTGATCGAGAATAAGCTCGGCTCGGAAACAGGCACACCCAAACCGGCGCTCGCGCCGCTCAGCCACGAAGGTAAAGCGACGCTCTCGATGGCCCAACAGGGACTATGGTTTGTCAATCAACTCGAACCTGACAGCTACGCGTACAACATTCCGGCAGCGGTTCATATTCGCGGAACGATCGACGTCGCCGCCTTGGAACGTGCGTTGACGACTGTTGAGTTGCGTCACGATTCGCTGCGAACCACGTTTGTCATTGAAAACGGCCGTCCGGTTCAGTTGATCGCGCCGGAAACCAGGCTGCGGGTCAGCGTCGAGGATTTGCGTTTGCGGTCCGGCCTCGAAAAGCAGATTGCAGTTGAACAAATCTGCCTGGAAGAACCACGCCGGCTGTTCGATCTGAGTCGTGGCCCACTGCTTCGAGTGACACTCGTCACACTGAGTGATGCGGAACACGTGCTGCTCGTCACGATGCATCACATCATCTCGGACGCGTGGTCCGTCGATCTCCTGCTGCACGACTTGCTTGAGGCATATGCCGCCATCTCCGCGGATCGTGAACCGGATTTGCCAAAGCTGCCGGTGCAGTACGCCGACTATGCCGTCTGGCAACGTGGTTACCTCGAAGGCGAGATTCTCGAGACACAACTTTCCTACTGGAAACAGCAGCTAAGCCCGCATCCGCAACGTCTCGAGTTGCCGGTCGATCATGAGGTCGCCGTTGACGAGGCGGACAAAGGCAGCCTGCTGAGTTTCGCTTTGCCGGAGGACTCAAGGAAGAAAGTTATCGAGTTGAGTCGCAAGCAGGGAAGCACCGTCTACATGACGCTGCTGGCCGTTTACTTCGTGATGCTGCATTCGTACTCGAAGCAAACTGACCTCACAGTCGGAACACCGATCGCGAATCGCAACGCGCTCGAAGTCGAGCAGTTGATCGGCTTCTTCAGCAACACGCTGGTGCTGCGCGCGGATCTCTCGGGTGAGCCGAGCTTCTCTGAGATCCTCGAGCGTGTGCGAGAGGTCGCGCTGGCCGCATACGCACACCAGGATGTGCCTTTCAACAAGGTGGTCGAATCCCTCAAGCCAAAGCGCGGGCCAAACGTGCCGCGTCTGTTTCAAGTATCGTTCAATCTGCTGCAAACGCCGGCAACGCTGATCGTGGACCAGGCAAAGCAGCAAGGATTGGAATTGACGCCGATTCCTGTTGACGTCGGGATGATCCCGTTCGACCTGGTGCTTTCATTTCGTGAAGCAGCGGCCGGACTCGAAGGCTTTTTCACTTACAACAGTGATCTGTTTAGCGAACTGACGATCGCGGCGATGGCCGCACGTTTCCAAACCATACTCGAGTCCGTGCTGGCCAACCCGGAAACCTTCCTGAAAGATATTTGCTCCCTGGTCGCTGACGACGACGTTAATTTCGGCAGCGATGGTGAACCAGGGAAACATCGATTCCAGGGGTTGAGCAAGGTCACTCGTAAATCCTTCGACATTCCTCAGCCCGCAGTCTGACGCCGCGATTATCGCTACCAGTAAGAGATTCGTTATGGAAGATCGAACCCTTCAAGGTTATCGCTTGTCACCGCAACAGGCGCAGTTGTGGCGGCTGCAGCAGTCGGGCGACGCTCGTCCGTATTACACGCAGTGTGTGGTCCAACTGCAAGGCGCGGCCGATGCAAAGCTGATCGAACGCGCAATCGGCGACGCCATCGAACGTCAGGAAATCATGCGGACGACGTTCCACACCTTGCCGGGTATGGATGTGCCGTTGCAAGTGGTCGTCGATCGTGACCGGGCGTGGCGGCACGATAGTCGGGAGCGTGGCGCAATAGAGATCGATCGCGCGCTGGAAGATCTGCGGAACGAAACTATCGATTTCGAAAAGGGGCCGCTGCTGCATACGCGTCTGCTCACCACAGACACGAAAACAAACGTTCTGCTCATCAGCGTTCCGTCGCTCTGCACCGATTCAGTTGGGTTAGTGAATTTCGTCAGTGAGATCGCTCGCTGCTATGGCGCGCGAGTTGGCAACGATGTGGTGAGCGACCAGCCGGTCCATTACATCGACGTTTGCGAGATCCTGAACGACGGCCTGGAATCGAAAGAAGGAAGAGCTGGTCGAAATTACTGGTTGTCGCAGGAAGTCACAAACGACCGCGAGTTGAGATTGCCGTTCGCGTTCGAGCCTGAAGCGAAGCAGCGATTCACGCCTGATTCGTGGTGGTGGCAGTTCGACACGGACACGACCGTCGCTCTCGAAGCTTTCGCGTGCGCGCATCACGTTGCGGTTTCAATGGTTCTCTTCGCTGCCTGGAACGTGCTGCTGAGCCGTTTGACACGGCAAACCGATTTCACTGCCGGATTCGTGCACCCAGGCCGGACGTGCGCGGAACTGCTGCCGGTGGTCGGTCTCTTCGCGAAACACGTTCCGGTGCGGTGTGCGGTCGCTGCGAACCAATCATTTGCGGAGTTGTTGCTCGCGCTCCACCAGAGAGTGGAGGAGCAGCAGCGGTGGCTCGACTACTTCACAAGCCAGACTGCCGGCGGCGAAGAAAATAGGCAAGGCTCGCCGTTCAGTTTCGAATTCAAGGAAGCTCCGTCGCGATTTCGCGTTGCTGATCTCGATTGGTCCATTGTTGCCGAAGAGTCGTTCGTCGATCAGTTTGAGATCAAGCTTGTCTGCACAGCGGGCAACGGAGTCACAGCGCGGTTTCACTACGACGCTGGACGGTTTGCGCGTGAGGACGTGAGCGCGCTGGCGGAGCAGTACGAGACGTTATTGCGCGAAGCCATGGCGCAGCCGAACGTGGCTGTAAGTCAACTGAAGTTGACGAGTGCGGCGGAGCGTAAACGAGTGTGCGAGGAGTTCAACGCGACGGCGGTGGACTACGAGCGCGACGTGACGCTGCACGGCATGTTCGAGCGCGCTGCGGTGGCGAATAGTGACGCGGTGGCCGTCAGCAGCGAGGCGGAGCAGTTGAGTTACCGCGCCTTGAACGCGCGTGCGAATCAGCTGGCACATTGGCTGCGACAGCAGGGACTCAGTGCAGAGCAGAGCGTGGGCGCGGAGCAGATCGTGGGTGTCGCGCTGGAACGCTCGCTGGTCCAGGTGACGGCGCTGCTGGCGATCCTGAAAGCGGGCGCGGCGTACCTGCCGCTGGCCGTGAGCGACAGCGCGGAACGACAAGCGCTACTGGTCAGGGATGCGGGCGCGCAGGTGGTGCTGACAGCCGGCGGTGCGAGCGAGTTGCAGCGAGCGCTCGGGTCCGCGGTGAGAGTCGTTGATTTGAGTCGCGCGGCAAACGAGATCGCCGCGCAGAGTGAAGCGAATGTGGAGGCAGCAGTAACAGAAGAGAACCTGGCGTATGTGATCTACACGTCGGGTTCGAGTGGGCGGCCGAAGGGCGTGATGATCACGCACGCAGGCATCTGTAACCGGCTGCAATGGATGGCGCGCGAGTACGAGTGGGACGCGGAGATGCGCGTGTTGCAGAAGACGGCGGCGGTGTTTGATGCGTCGGTGTGGGAGTTGTTCGCGCCGTTGTGGGCCGGCGGGCGGCTAGTGCTGGCGGGCGAGGGCGAGCAAGCGGACAGCGAGGCGTTGCTGCGCCTCGTCCAGCAACACGAGATCACGACCTTGCAACTGGTGCCGACGATGCTGGCGGTGGTCGCTGCTGTGGCGACCGCACGGCAGTGCCGCAGCCTGCGGCAGGTGTTTGCAGGTGGCGAGCGGCTGACGGCGAAAGTGGCGGAGCAGGCGGTGGGGAGTTGGCCGCAAGCGGAGTTGACGAACCTGTATGGCCCAACGGAGACGAGCATCGATGCCAGCTACTGGCGCTGGCGCGCAGCAGAGGTGCAGGGAGCAGTGCCGATTGGGCGGCCGCTGGCGAACATGCGCGTGTACGTCGCCGGCGAGCGAGGCGAGTCATGCGGCTACTGGGAAGCAGGTGAAGTGACGGTTGCCGGCCGTGGCCTGGCGCGTGGCTATGTGGGCCGCGCGGAACTGACGGCGGAGCGGTTTGTGCCGGACGCGTTGAGTGAGAGTGGTGGCGAGCGAGTTTACCGCACCGGTGATGTGGGCCGCTGGCGGCGCACGGGAATGCTGGAGTACCTCGGTCGCGCTGATGGACAGGTGAAAGTGCGTGGCTGCCGGATCGAAGTGGAGGAAGTGGAAGCGCGACTGCGCGAGCATCCGTGGGTGGGCCAGGCGGCAGTGAAGCTGCAGCCGGAAACGTCGACTCTGATCGCCTACGTGGTGGCGCGTGCGGGGCAGAGTGAGTGGTATCGGTTACCCAACGATTTGGAAGTGAGCCAGTTGAATACGAACGAGACGGGCGTGTTGTACGAAGAGATCTTCGTGCAGGAAAGTTACCTGCAACAGGGGATCAGGTTGCAGCCCGGCGACTGCGTGTTCGACGTGGGAGCAAACATCGGGCTGTTCACGTTGTGGGTGTACGAGCGCTGCGGGGTGGCGCGGGTGTTTGCGTTTGAGCCGCTGCCGCAGACGTTTGCGCAGTTGGAGCGGAACGTGCGCGCCTACAGCCTGCCGGTGGAGTTGTACCAGTGCGGGTTGGGCGCGGCGGTTGGGGAATGGCAGTTCACTTATTACCCGAAAGCGACGGCGATGAGCGGGCGGTACGCGGAAGCTGGTGAAGACGAGCGGTTGGCGCGAGCGCTGCTGAAGAACCAGGACGCGGCGCTGAATGAGTATGCCAATGAGTTGATGGCCCAGCGGTTTGCGAGCGAGCAGGTCAGGTGCGAGGTGACGACGATCTCGGCGGTGCTGGCGCAGCACGGAGTGGAGCAGATCGATCTGCTGAAGGTGGACGTGGAGAAGAGCGAGTTGGACGTGCTGGCTGGGATTGCGGCACACGACTGGCCGCGGATCAAGCAGGTGGTGGTGGAAGTGCATGACAAGCAGGGACGGCTGGCGGCGATTCGCGAGTTGCTCGAGCGGCAGGGGTTTGCAGTCGCGGTGCAGCAGGATGAACTGCTGGGCGGGACGGAGTTGTACAACGTCTATGCGGTGCATCCGAGTCGCGACGAGCGGCGGCCGCAAAGCAGTGAGACTACAGACTGGCGGCCGAGCAGAATGGTGACGGCAGAGCAAAAGCTGCGGCGATACTTGCAGCGTTACTTGCCGGCGTACATGTTGCCGAGCCAGATCGTAGTGTTGGACCAACTGCCGTTGTTGCCGAGCGGCAAACTGAACCGCCAGGCGTTGCCCGATCCCGCTTCACTCACCGCAACGCTGCACCATCACTACGTCGCACCGCGAACACCAATGGAGAAACAACTGGCGAGCATCTGGGCAGAGCTGCTCGAAGTGGACCAGGTCGGCTTGCATGACAACTTTTTCGAAATCGGTGGCCACTCGCTGCTCGCGACTGAATTGATGTCGCGCCTCAGAGAGCAATTACAAATCGATCTGCCATTGAAAGTGTTGTTCAACGGCGCACAGACGGTCGAGGCGCTCGCGGCCGAAATGGACCGCTACCTGATCGAATCTGCGGACACGACGAACATCGTCGAAGCTCTGAAGGAGATCGACGATCTCTCCGAAGATGAACTAAACGCGCTGCTGGAAATCGAAGCGACGCTCGATCAAACGCTCGTCGACACACCACAGCCTCAACTCGGCGCTTACCAGGAATCTCGATCGTGAACGTGTTGTTGATGGCCAAAGGCACGGGCGGCGACATTTACCCGTTCCTGTCGCTCGGCAAAGAACTGAAGCAGCGCGGCCACGAAGTGACGCTGCTGACGCACTGCTGCTTCGCGCAGATGGTCGCCGCCGCAGGCATCAGCTTCGCCGCGATCGATACGCAGGACGGTTCGAGTGAACGCGTGTTCCATGATTCGGTCGTAACAAACACGAAGGATCTGCTGGCGACGACACAAAGAAACATTGAATCGGATCTTGCCGCAGAGACGGAACTCATCGAGAAGAATTGCACGCACAACACGATCCTGGTGGCGCATGAGAACCTTCAGCTAACAGTGCAAACAGCCGCCGACAAGTTGCAACTGCCGGCGGTTCTCGTGTTCCTCTCACCGAGCGGGCTGGTGAATCTGCCGTTTCTCGCCGAGCAATACGACATGCTGTCGCAAACCATCAATCGCATCCGCGCGCGCATCGGCCTCGCGACGACTAGCGATTGGCGAGCGTGGATCGCGCAAGCGAACCTGGGACTCGGATTCTGGCCGGAATGGTTTGCGCCGATCGATCCGGAGTGGCGCTTTGACGTTCGTGCGCTCGGCTTCATGGCCGATCCGCAGCTTGAAACAAGCGAGGCGCCGGTCAGGTTCCGTGAATTTCTGGACCAGGGTGAGGCGCCGATATTGATCTCGCACGGCACGAGCATTCCGCGCAACCAGGACTTCTTCACGGCGAGTGTAGCTGCGTGCCGGTTGTTGAATCGCCGGGCCGTTGTCGTGACTCCGTTTGCCGATGCGCCAGTTGTCGATCTGCCGCCACGAATGGAATGGTTCAAGCGTTTGCCGTTCGGCTCGATCATGCCGGCGATGGAAGCGGTGATTCACCACGGCGGAATCGGCACAACCAGACAGGTCCTGGCTGCGGGAGTTCCGCAAGCCGTGTTGGCGTTTGGTTTTGATCGACCTTACAACGCCGCTCGAGTGCAAGCGCTCGGCGCCGGCAGGCATCTGCCGCCCGTTAGATGGAACGCGGAAAACATCGCCGCCGCGCTGAGCGACTTGTCGACGACGACCGTTCGCGATCGGTGCAAAGACGTTGCCAAACACTTTCAGCGGCCGGATGCTGCCGCCGCAAGCGCGTGTGAGTTGATCGAAAGTCTTTCGACTAGCGCTCCCCGCCGTTCACGCGCGTCGTCACAGACACTCTCGACTGAAACAGCAGCAGCACCACGCAACGTTCAAGCACTGCTCGACCGGTTGTCGCCGGCAAAGCGCGCGTTGTTGGCTGCTCGTCTGCGAAATAAAGTCACGGCTGACGCGGCACTGCAAAAGATCACGCCGAGAAGTGAACGCGGAACAGCGCCGCTCTCGTTTGCGCAGCAACGAATGTGGATTCTCGATCGACTCGTTCCCGGCAATGCCGCCTACAACCTGATCTCCGCAGTTCGTTTGAGCGGCGCTCTGAACGTTCTTGCACTCGAACAAGCACTGCGCGAGGTTGTACGGCGTCACGAGATCCTGCGCACGACGTTCAGCGAACTGGGTGGACAAGCAATACAAGTCGTTTCAACCGGCGCCGAACCGGAGATCTCGATCGTTGACCTTAGCGGATTGCTGGACGCGATGGGTCAGGGTCTCGTCAAGCGCATCATTGTCCAGGCCGCGCAATTTCGTTTCGATCTCACTCGTGGACCGTTGCTGCGTGTGCTGTTGTTGCGGTTGAGCGAGCAGGACCACGTGATCTCGTTAACGATGCATCACATCATCGGCGATGGCCGATCGACCGAGGTGCTGACCGGTGAGTTGATCGACCTGTACGACGCCTTCTCGGCGGGCCGTAAGTCTTCGCTTTCAGAACTGCCGATTCAATACGCTGATTTCTCCGTCTGGCAGAGAGAGTATCTTTCCGACGCGCGCCTCGAGGAGCAGTTGGCCTACTGGAAAAAAGAGCTCTCCGGGTTGTCGCCTGCTTTCGAGGTACCCGGTAAAGCTCGCAAATCAGGTACGCGAAACTTCAGCGGCGCGTCGCCATGGTTTCTCATCTCGAAGGAGTTGAGTGAAGAGTTGAAAGCATTCAGCCGGCGTTCGGACGTGACGCTGTTCATGACCTTGCTCGCCGCGTTTAATGTGGTGGTCCAGATTCACACCGGCAAAGCGAACGTCGTGATCGGCGTGCCAAACTCGAATCGCGTTCGCGCCGAAATCTCCGGACTCATCGGGTTCTTTGCGAACGCGCTCGTCTTCAGAACGGACCTCAGCGGCGACCCCAGTTTTGTCGACGTGCTGCGGCGCGTCAAGCAGGTGGCCCAGGGTGCGTATGCTCACCAGGAAGTGCCGTTTGAAAAGATTGTCGAAGTGCTGCAGCCCGAGCGCGACCTGAACCATTCGCCGCTGTTCCAGGTTGCCTTTACGCTACAGACAAGTTCCAACGCTCCCACGCGCACGGCCGCGCTGAACATCGCGCCCGTTTACTACGAACTGGAAACCGCGCCTTACGATCTGGTGCTCATCGTCGACGATGCCAAACGCGGGCTTGGCGGCGTCTTCAACTACAGCACTGAGCTGTTTGACTCAACCACGATCGCGCGCATGTCGCAGGATTACGAGTCGTTACTCGACATCGTAGTCAACCAGCCGGACATTAAACTCTCAGTGTGCAAACAACTGCTCGTCGACGCTCGCAAGCAAAGATCAAAAACCAGAAGCGAGCAGTTCGAGGCCGCAAGCTTACAAAAACTGCGCAGTCTGAATCGCCAACCGCTTCTGACAACCTCCGTTCAATAAAATCGAATTCATCGCGTATGGCATTAGCTGCTGAACTGCGTTTCACCCAACGTAAGCGAATCCGGATCTCTGAAGAAACCCTGGTGACGATCGTTGATGCACAACCGGGTGAGACGCTTCCTCTGCTCGTTCAGCGCAACCTTGCAGGCGTGAATCTGAACGCGTGGGTTTCCAACCACCAGCAGTTCGTCGCCGATCAGTTGCTAAAACACGGCGCGATCCTGTTTCGCAACTTCGACGTCGTCGAGGCGAACAAGTTTGAAGAGTTCATTCGAACCGTATCGGGCGAGCCGCTCGAATACAAGGAGCGATCGTCGCCGCGCAGTCAGGTGAGCGGCAAGGTTTACACCTCGACGGATTACCCGCGGCAGTACAGCATCTTTTTGCATAACGAGAACTCTTACCAACGCACGTGGCCGGCAAAAATATTCTTCTGCTGCGCCACGCCGGCCGAGCAGGGTGGTGAGACTCCACTCGCGGATTGCCGAAAAGTTTACGGTCATCTCAGTGCCGCTGTTCGCGACGCCTTCGTGAAAAGAAACTGGATGTACGTCAGGAACTTCAGCAACAGTTTTGGCCTGCCGTGGCAGGAAGTTTTTCAGACGAGCGACAAGACTGCGGTCGAGCAGCACTGCCGTCGCGCAGGCATTGAAGCCGAGTGGCTGAGCGACCAGCAGTTACGGATTCGCGCCGTTCGTCCCGCGCTGGCGCGACATCCGCGCACGAATGAGCTGGTCTGGTTCAACCACGCCACCTTCTTTCATGTGTCGACGCTCGAGCCGCGTGTACGCGAAGAACTGTTGCGGACGCTGCCCGAGGACCAGTTACCCAGTAACTCTTATTACGGAGATGGCGGCCGCATCGAGCCGGAAGTTTTGGACCAGCTTCGCGACGCTTACAAATGCGAGCAGCTCTCGTTCCGGTGGCAAAGAGGCGACGTGTTGCTGCTCGATAACATGCTGGTCGCGCATGGCCGCGCGGCTTACAGCGGTGCTCGCCAGATTCTCGCCGGCATGGCTGAACCATTGAGTGGCGAACAGGCAACGGTCTAACGGAGTTGGATTATGCAAGAAGTGATTGAAGGTTACCGTCTCTCGCCGCAGCAAGCGCGCATCTTTGCGTTGGACCATGGATTCCAGCCTCACGTTCAGTGCGTCGTGCTGGTTGACGGTGAGTTGAAACTCGATGTCTTTGCGACAGCGATCGAGCAGGTGGTCTCGCGACACGAAATCCTGCGCACAACGTTTCAGCACCTGCGCGGGATGGAGCTCCCGTTGCAAGTGATCGAGGAAACGTCCAGCTACGCGGAGTCTTCGATCGACCTGAGTGATTGCGATGCGAACGAACAACAGGCTCGGCTCGCACAGCTTTCACGAGAGTCACTGGGCAACAAGTTCAACTCGGCTGACGCGCCGCTCCGCATCGTCAACGTGAAGTTGGCTCCGCGGCGATGGGCGATCTTGCTGACGCTGCCGGCGGTCGCGTCCGACGTCCATGGTCTCAAGAATTTGATCGGCGAGATCACTCGTTGTTACGGCGCGCAGTTTTCCGGCGAGACGCTCGCCTTGCCGGAAGTGCAGTACGCCGACTTCTCGCAGTGGCAGAACGAGCTGCTGGAATCGGAGGAGATGGCGGAAGCGCGCAGTTACTGGTCCAGGCTGAACGAGAATCCGATCGCGATGCAGCTTCCGTTTGCACAGCAGGCATCGCCGGCGGCGGCGTTTCAGCCTGAGGTGTTCTCGCTGGTTGTAGCGAGCGATGTTGCGGATCTTCTCGAAGAGTTCGCGGCGACGAACGATGTGGCGCCAGCAATCGTGTTGTTGGCGTGCTGGCAGATTTTGCTTTCACGCTTGCTGGGACACGAGCAGATCAGCCTCGGCTTACTTGCTGAAGGGCGCAAGTATGACGAGTTGAAAAACTCGATCGGACTGTTTGCGAAGTACTTGCCGATTACGGGTTCGGTGCGTCGCGAAAGCAGTTTCTCTGAAGTGGTGAGTGACGTCGCCGACAACGTGGCCGAGACGTATCGCTGGCAGGAGTATTTCGATCCGCGTGCGGAACAGGGCGGGAATTCGTACCAGTTCGAGTACAGCGCTAACGACTTGAGCCATGCGGTAGACGACGTGAGGTTTTCGGTGCGCGAGGTCTTCTCGTGTCTCGACTCGTTCGCGATCAAGTTGTCGTGTGTCAAACATGATGATTATCTCGCGACGCAGTTTCACTACGACGCTGGACGGTTTGCGCGTGAGGACGTGAGCGGGCTGGCGGAGCAGTACGAGACGTTATTGCGCGAAGCCATGGCGCAGCCGAGCGTGGCTGTGAGTGAACTGAAGTTAGCGAGTGCGGCGGAGCGCAAACGAGTGTGCGAGGAGTTCAACGCGACGGCGGTGGACTACGAGCGCGGCGTGACGCTGCACGGCATGTTCGAGCGCGCTGCGGTGGCGAACAGTGATGCGGTGGCCGTCAGCAGTGAGTCGGAGCAGTTGAGTTACCGCGCCTTGAACGCGCGTGCGAATCAGCTGGCACATTGGCTGCGACAGCAGGGACTCAGTGCAGAGCAGAGCGTGGGCGCGGAGCAGATCGTGGGTGTCGCGCTGGAACGCTCGCTGGTCCAGGTGACGGCGCTGCTGGCGATCCTGAAAGCGGGCGCGGCGTACCTGCCGCTGGCCGTGAGCGACAGCGCGGAACGACAAGCGCTACTGGTCAGGGATGCGGGCGCGCAGGTGGTGCTGACAGCCGGCGGTGCGAGCGAGTTGCAGCGAGCGCTCGGGTCCGCGGTGAGAGTCGTTGATTTGAGTCGCGCGGCAAACGAGATCGCCGCGCAGAGTGAAGCGAATGTGGAGGCAGCAGTAACAGAAGAGAACCTGGCGTATGTGATCTACACGTCGGGTTCGAGTGGGCGGCCGAAGGGCGTGATGATCACGCACGCAGGCATCTGTAACCGGCTGCAATGGATGGCGCGCGAGTACGAGTGGGACGCGGAGATGCGCGTGTTGCAGAAGACGGCGGCGGTGTTTGATGCGTCGGTGTGGGAGTTGTTCGCGCCGTTGTGGGCCGGCGGGCGGCTAGTGCTGGCGGGCGAGGGCGAGCAAGCGGACAGCGAGGCGTTGCTGCGCCTCGTCCAGCAACACGAGATCACGACCTTGCAACTGGTGCCGACGATGCTGGCGGTGGTCGCTGCTGTGGCGACCGCACGGCAGTGCCGCAGCCTGCGGCAGGTGTTTGCAGGTGGCGAGCGGCTGACGGCGAAAGTGGCGGAGCAGGCGGTGGGGAGTTGGCCGCAAGCGGAGTTGACGAACCTGTATGGCCCAACGGAGACGAGCATCGATGCCAGCTACTGGCGCTGGCGCGCAGCAGAGGTGCAGGGAGCAGTGCCGATTGGGCGGCCGCTGGCGAACATGCGCGTGTACGTCGCCGGCGAGCGAGGCGAGTCATGCGGCTACTGGGAAGCAGGTGAAGTGACGGTTGCCGGCCGTGGCCTGGCGCGTGGCTATGTGGGCCGCGCGGAACTGACGGCGGAGCGGTTTGTGCCGGACGCGTTGAGTGAGAGTGGTGGCGAGCGAGTTTACCGCACCGGTGATGTGGGCCGCTGGCGGCGCACGGGAATGCTGGAGTACCTCGGTCGCGCTGATGGACAGGTGAAAGTGCGTGGCTGCCGGATCGAAGTGGAGGAAGTGGAAGCGCGACTGCGCGAGCATCCGTGGGTGGGCCAGGCGGCAGTGAAGCTGCAGCCGGAAACGTCGACTCTGATCGCCTACGTGGTGGCGCGTGCGGGGCAGAGTGAGTGGTATCGGTTACCCAACGATTTGGAAGTGAGCCAGTTGAATACGAACGAGACGGGCGTGTTGTACGAAGAGATCTTCGTGCAGGAAAGTTACCTGCAACAGGGGATCAGGTTGCAGCCCGGCGACTGCGTGTTCGACGTGGGAGCAAACATCGGGCTGTTCACGTTGTGGGTGTACGAGCGCTGCGGGGTGGCGCGGGTGTTTGCGTTTGAGCCGCTGCCGCAGACGTTTGCGCAGTTGGAGCGGAACGTGCGCGCCTACAGCCTGCCGGTGGAGTTGTACCAGTGCGGGTTGGGCGCGGCGGTTGGGGAATGGCAGTTCACTTATTACCCGAAAGCGACGGCGATGAGCGGGCGGTACGCGGAAGCTGGTGAAGACGAGCGGTTGGCGCGAGCGCTGCTGAAGAACCAGGACGCGGCGCTGAATGAGTATGCCAATGAGTTGATGGCCCAGCGGTTTGCGAGCGAGCAGGTCAGGTGCGAGGTGACGACGATCTCGGCGGTGCTGGCGCAGCACGGAGTGGAGCAGATCGATCTGCTGAAGGTGGACGTGGAGAAGAGCGAGTTGGACGTGCTGGCTGGGATTGCGGCACACGACTGGCCGCGGATCAAGCAGGTGGTGGTGGAAGTGCATGACAAGCAGGGACGGCTGGCGGCGATTCGCGAGTTGCTCGAGCGGCAGGGGTTTGCAGTCGCGGTGCAGCAGGATGAACTGCTGGGCGGGACGGAGTTGTACAACGTCTATGCGGTGCATCCGAGTCGCGACGAGCGGCGGCCGCAAAGCAGTGAGACTACAGACTGGCGGCCGAGCAGAATGGTGACGGCAGAGCAAAAGCTGCGGCGATACTTGCAGCGTTACTTGCCGGCGTACATGTTGCCGAGCCAGATCGTAGTGTTGGACCAACTGCCGTTGTTGCCGAGCGGCAAACTGAACCGCCAGGCGTTGCCCGATCCCGCTTCACTCACCGCAACGGAGCGCGCGTACACCGCGCCGCGAACGGAGATCGAAGAAGTGCTCGCGACCATCTGGTCCGAATTGCTCGGCCGCGATCGACTCGGCGTGCACGACAACTTCTTCCATTCCGGAGGCCACTCGCTGCTTGCAACGCAGCTTGTTTCGCGCGTTCGGGAAACATTTCAACTCGACGTGCCGCTGACCGTAGTCTTTGAGGCGCCTACCATTGCAGAGTTTGCTAAAGCCTTGATCAGCAGGGAACCAAAACCGGGCCAGATCGAAAAAATCGCGCAGCTCGTGAAGAAGATCCAGGCACTCTCAGATGCCGAAGTAACGACCCTGCTTACAAGAAACTAGCAACGACTGGATTCGATCTTGTTCAAACTACTCTCGTTTATTCTGAAGTGCTCGGGAGCGATTCGTTACTCCCGGACGTCGCTCGGCTTGATTATCGCTACCGGCGTTGTCAGTGGCATCGGCGGCACGATGCTCATCGCCATCATCAACACCGTGCTCAGCGGCCAATCCCCGACACTGCGAATGGGCTGGACTTTCATCGGCCTCTGCATTGTTGTTCCGCTTGCGAGGTTCACGTCGCAGTCGCTGCTGGAACGTCTCACTTCAAAGGCTACGCTGCGGCTACGGCTGCAACTATGCCGGCGCATTCTGGCGAGTCGATTGCGGTTGCTCGAGGAGCTTGGACCACCACGCCTGCTGGCTGCGTTAACAGACGACGTCACTTCGATCACCAGCGCGCTGAGCACTATTCCGATGCTCTGCATGAACCTCGCGATCGTGATCTGCTGTCTTGCGTATCTCGGTTATCGATCGCCCGTCATGCTCACCTACGTGCTCGGGTTCATGGTGTTGGGAATCGTTAGCTATCAACTGCTTTTGATCAGGGCGATGCGTTACCTGCGGCTCGGCCGCGATGCCTGGGAAATGATGTTGAGCCACTTTCGCGCAATTACCGAGGGCACAAAAGAACTCAAGCTGCACCAGAAACGCCGACTCGCTTTCATGAGCAGTTCGATTGAGCCGACGGCTGTTTTACTCCGGCGTCACTACATCACCGGTAGTAGCCTCCACGCGGCTGCCGGGAGTTGGGCACAGGTTCTGTTCTTTGCGCTGATCGGCTTATTGATCTTTGGGGTACCGCGGTCAAAAGGCATCGATTCTCCGACGCTCGCGAGCTTTACGTTGACGCTGCTTTACATGATTGGCCCACTCGACGGCATCATGCAGACGGTTGCGGGATTGAATCGCAGCAGTGTCGCACTGCAAAAGGTCATCGATCTCGGTCTGTCGCTCACGACGAGTCCGCCGGAGAGCGACGCGGAAACAATGCTGGGCTGGCCAGCATGCTGGCAGACGATCGAACTCGCCGGCGTCACTCACAAGTACAGCAACGAAGACAAAGATTCGTTTACGCTCGGACCAATCGATCTAACTTTCACACCCGGCGAGATCGTGTTCCTGGTCGGCGGCAACGGCAGCGGCAAGACGACGCTGATCAAGCTACTGAGCGGCCTGTACATTCCCGAAGCAGGCGAAATTCGTTTAAATTGCGATACAGTTTGCGCAGACACTCTTGAAAAATATAGAGAATACTTCTCGGTGATCTTTTCCGACTTCTACGTTTTCGAGAAGCTGATGGGTTTGGAAACTCCGGATCTCGACGAAAGGGCGGTCCAACATTTGCGACGATTGCAACTCGAGCACAAGGTCGAGATAAAAGATGGCGCGCTTTCGACGGTCAATCTTTCTCAAGGGCAGCGTAAACGGCTGGCGTTGCTGGCCGCGTATCTCGAGGATCGACCGATCTGCATTTTCGACGAGTGGGCGGCCGACCAGGATCCGTCTTTCAAGAAAATCTTTTACTTCGAGATTCTTCCCGAACTGAAGGCCGCCGGTAAAACTGTGTTCGTCATCAGCCACGACGATCGTTATTACGACGTAGCCGATCGCCTGGTGAAGCTCGAGAACGGCAAAGTAGTGCGCGACGAATGCCTGGACCACACCGCACAGACTGCAACGCGCGCCGATCTGTACGTCGACGTGATCGCAACGGCCGTCTAGCGAATTGCCAATGGAAACTCTCCTCAAGGATCTGAGATACGCGGGCCGGATGCTCCTGAAGACACCGGCGCTCTCCGCTGTCGTGATCCTTACGCTCGCGCTCGGAATCGGCGCGAACAGCACAGTCTTCAGCATCGTCAATGCGATCCTGATTCGGCCGTTGCCGTACGATCAACCCGATCGCCTGGTGATGCTGTGGAACACGTTTCCCAAAAAAGGATGGGACCATACTGACGTTTCGCCGCTGAACTTTATTAACTATCGCGAGCAGAACAAGGTCTTCGAGCAGATCGGCGCTTTCAGAACACAGGAGTTCAATCTCACGGGCGAGGGCGAACCCGAGCGAGTAGAGGGCAGTGAAGTAACCGCCGCGATTTTCCCGCTTTTGCGCAAGCAGCCGATCAAGGGTCGAACTTTTCGCGATGAAGAAGAGCAGCCGGGCAAGAACAACGTCGCCATCCTCGGCTATGGTTTATGGGCACGGCGCTTCGGTGCGAGTGACTCTGCGATTGGCAAGACGATCATGCTGAACGGGCAGCCTTATCAAGTCGTCGGCGTGATGTCTAAAGAGGTGGCCTTCCCGCGACGCGCGGAAATCTGGGTGCCGCTGAGTATCGATGCGATACCCGAGAACCGGCGCGGCGCCAACTTTCTCCAGGTCATCGCGCGCCTGAAATCCGGCACGACCATCGAGCAGGCAAGCGCGGAAATGTCGACTCTTGCTGAACGTCTGGCCCAGGCCTACCCGGCCACGAATGCCGACAGCGGCGTGAGACTCGTCACCCTACCCGATGAACTACTTGGACCATTCCGAGCCGCGCTGTTCCTTCTGCTCGGGGCCGTCGGGTTTGTTTTGCTGATCGCCTGCGTGAACGTGGCGAACCTGCTGCTCGCCCGAGCGGTCGTGAGGCAACGGGAGATCGCGGTGCGGGTCGCACTCGGCGCGGGCCGTTGGCGCTTGATTCGGCAATTACTCACGGAAAGCATCTTGTTGGCGCTGATCGGCGGTGTAGCTGGATTGTTGGTAGCGTACGTCGGGACTTCGATCATCGTCGGCGCGATTCCGGAAGAACTTGCGCGGCTGGTCGGTTTAAGAGACGTGACGATTGACGTTCGCGTACTTCTTTTCACGCTCGTCATGTCGCTCTTAACCGGAATCGTCTTTGGCCTTGCGCCGGCGTTGCAGGTGTCGAAGCCAGATCTCAACGAGGCTTTAAAAGAAGGAGCGCGCGGCAGCAGCTCCGGCGTGATTCGTACTCGATTGCGAAAATTGTTAGTGGCCTTCGAGCTTGCGCTGGCACTCGTTCTGATTACCGGAGCAAGTCTCATGGCCCAAAGTTTTCTGCGCCTCCTCAAAGTAAACCCGGGGTTCACTCCTGACAACGTGTTGACAATGCGACTCTGGTTGCCGAGTTCCGCTACTGAACCGCAACGACAAGTTGTGCTCAACAGCGAGTTGCTGCAACGCATACAAAACACACCGCAGGTCGAGGCCGCCGGAACCGTCAACAACCTCCCGCTGTCCGGCAGCGGCAACAACACCGCACTGGCGGCCAGCGGAGTTGGCCCGGATCACGACTACAACGCCGACTTCAACGTCGTCAGTCCTGATTACTTTCGCGCGATGAACGTTCCGCTGTTAAAGGGACGTACCTTCTCCACTCAGGACAGCTTCGGCAGCAACAAAGTCGCGGTCGTCAGCCAAACACTCGCCCAGCACGTTTGGCCCAACGCCGAAGCGATCGGACAACAAGTTAAAGTCGGAGAGTCTTCGTCCTGGCGGACGGTCGTGGGCGTCGTGGGAGACGTCAAGCACTGGCGTCTTGCGGATCCACCGAACTTCGCGGTGTACGTTCCTTATCAGCAGGAACCGGGTTCGGCAATGTTTCTCGTAGTGCGTAGTTCAGCGGCTCCTCGCAATCTTGTGCCGGTGTTGAAGGATGCAGTTCGCAGCGTCGACAACGAGCAAACACTGAGCGAGGTGCGCACGATGAATGAAGTCGTCGCCGACACGATTGCGCCGCTGCGCTTGTTCACGCTGTTGCTCGGCATCTTCGCCGCCGTCGCGCTCGTACTTGCGGCCGTCGGTATTTACGGCCTGGTGAGCAATTCAGTGGCGCAACGGACGCAGGAGATCGGAGTGCGCATGGCTCTGGGAGCGCAGCCGTCCGATATTCTCCGCCTCGTGATCAGGCAGGGCATGTTGCCCGTCGTGATCGGATTAGGCGCCGGACTGATAGCTGCGATTCTGTTAACAAGGTTCATGAGCAGTCTGCTTTATGGAGTGAACGCCGGCGACACCGTTACCCTGGCAACGAGCGTGTTGCTATTCGCCGTGATCGCTTTGATCGCGTGTTTCGTGCCCGCTCGCCGGGCAGTGAAACTGGATCCCGTTACCGCCTTGCGTCACGAGTAAGTTTCAGCCTTACCGGCTATTCCCACAACAAACGTCCTGCTGGTCTCTTTCCGCTTTTTGGAGGAAGTGTAATGCAATCTTTGTTTCAGGATATCGGCTTCGGTTTTCGCCTGCTGTCGAAAAATCGAACGCTGACGCTAATCACGATTCTGGCGATGGCGATGGGAATTGCCGGTAGCAGCGCGATGTTTACGCTCGTCAACAGTATCTTTCTGCGCCCACTCCCGTTCGAACGTTCCGAGAAGATCGTCGAGGTCTTTGAAACGAACCCGCGCCTGATGATCGACAGGAGTGAAGTGACCGGACCTGACTTTCTCGAATGGCGCAAACAGAACACGGTGTTCGAGCACATCGCCGCTGTTCAGGTGATTGGTTTCAGCCTCGCCGGGATCGACGAGCCGGAACAGATTTCGGGCGCCAAGGTTTCGCCCGCGTTCTTCTCGGTGATGGGCCTGAAGCCGATCGCCGGGCGCGATTTTCGTCCGGAAGAAGAGCAGGTTGCCGCCAGCAAGGAGATCATTCTGTCGTCGCAGTTGTGGCGCCGCCGCTTCAACTCGAATGCGAATGTGATCGGAACCTCGATCACGGTTAGCGGCGAGCCTTTCACGATCATTGGCGTCATGCCGGCTGATCCGCACTTCCCGCCGGGAGTTGAGTTGTGGACCCCTTTGGCGCTCGACAACGAAGTCACCGAGAACAAAGACCACCACTTTCTGAAGGTCTTCGGCCGTCTCAAAGACGGCGTCAGCATCGCGCAGGCCGAGGCAGAAATGGTGACACTCGCAAAACGTCTCGAGCAGTTGGAACCAATCACGAACGGCGGCGTCGGCGTGAACATCCTGTCGTTGCACGACGCCTTGATTGGCGCCACGAAGTTTGATCTGCTGGTGCTCTTTTGCGCAGCGTTGTCGGTGCTGCTGATTGCGTGCGCCAGCATGGGCAACATCTTGCTGGCACGTGCGGCCGCGCGCGAAAGAGAGATGGCCATTCGCGCAGCGCTTGGGGCGTCGCGTCGCCGGCTCGTTCGCCAGTTGTTGACGGAGAGTCTGTTGCTAACCTCGCTGGGCGGCATCCTAGGATTGATCCTGGCTTACGCCGGTTCCGCTGCATTCAAAACGATCATCAACGCCGAAGTATCGTCAGTGATCAAAGTGGGCATCGACTGGAAGGTGCTTGCTTTCACGTTCACACTCTCCGTGTTGACCGGCATCGTCTTTGGCGCGGCGCCCGCGTTACGTTTGTCGCGGCCACAGTTGAGCAGCGCGCTCAAACAGGATCGTGGTTTGGTTGCCGCGGGGTTCCGAATCTTCCGCCGGCGGAACGGCCGCAGCATCCTCGTCGTCAGTGAACTCGCCCTGGCGCTGATCCTGTTGATTGCTGCCGGTCTGTTGCTGAAGAGTTTCGTCACGCTGAAGAAGGTTGAGCCGGGCTTCAACTCGACGAACGTACTCAGCATGTGGATCTACCTGCCGTTCGCCAAATACCCGGAAGCGAACCAGATCACAAACTTCTTCGAACAGGCGCTCCAGAACATTGCGACCGTACCCGGCGTCGAATCCGCCGCCGTCATCAGCACGCCTCCACTCGGCGGCGTCAATCACACAACGCGCTTTCAAATCGAAGGGCGCGAAGAAGCGACCGGTCAGGGTTACGAAGCAAGCTTGCACCGAATCAGTCTCGACTATTTCAAAACGATGGGCATTCCGCTGAAGAGCGGTCGCACTTTCACCAGCAGTGACATTCATGCGATGCCGGTAGTGGTGATCAGCGAGACGATGGCCCATCGATTCTGGCCGGGCGAGAACCCGGTTGGGAAAAGAGTGAAACCGGTGCTCGTCGGCATGCCGGATCTGCCATGGATTTCGATCATCGGAGTCGTTGGCGACGTACGGCATTGGGGTTTGAATTCGCCGGCGCAGGCCGAAGCTTACGCGCTCTTCGAACACTCGACGCGGCCATTGATGTCGCTGGTCGTGCGTACTCAGTCCGACCCGTTGAGCGCGCTGCCCGCAATCAGCGCGAAGATCCACGAACTCGACAGCAGTTTGCCGGTGCAACGTCCGCGGACGATGGACGCGCTACTCTCAGATTCAGTGTCGCAACCGCGGAAGTACATGACGCTCATCGGCACGTTTGCCATTGTCGGTTTGCTGCTCGCCGCGATGGGTGTTTACGGCATCATGTCGTACCTCGTGACGCAGCGCACTCACGAGATCGGCGTCAGGATGGCACTCGGCGCGAAGCGATCTGACGTGCGCCGGCTAATCATGGGCCAGGCGTTGTTGTTGTCGCTGACGGGTGTCGTCATCGGCCTGGCCGGCGCGGTCGTTTTGTCGCGCCTGATGACCAACTTGTTATATGGCATCGACAGTCTCGACGTCTCGACCTTCATAACCATTCCTTTAGTCCTCATCGGTGTGACGACGATTGCCAGCTACCTGCCGGCGCGTCGCGCAACGAGGATCGCTCCCACGACCGCACTCCGCTTCGAGTAACAACAGCAAGAGGAAAAGAAAATGAACACACCGACCACTGCCGTTATCGGCGCCGGCGTGATGGGGATTGGCGTTGCGCAATGCCTCGCGCAATCGGGTCACCAGACGGTTTTGATCGACGTCGACGAGGCGATTCTTGACAAAGCGAGAAACGCCATCAAGCAAAACCTCAGGCTGGGTGCGCTGCTGGGCGCAGGCGGTTCGCGATCGCCAGTTAGTGAAGTGCTCGGCCGCATCGTGTTCTCCACCGACTATCAACTGGTGCGCGACACCAGCTTCGTGATCGAGAACACCACCGAACGCTGGAACGTGAAGGAAGAGGTCTACCGCAAACTCGATGCGCTCTGCCCGGCAGACTGCATCCTCGCAGCCAACACTTCGCAGATGTCGATTGCCCGGCTGGCAGCGATCACCAATCGTCCGGCGAACGTCATCGGGATGCACTTCATGAATCCCGTGCCGATGAAGAAGACGGTGGAGGTCATCGTCGGCGAGGCGACGGGCGCGCAGACACTGGAACGCAGCCAGCAACTGCTTTCGAGCCTCGGCAAGGACTGGATCGTGGTGAAGGATTCTCCGGGTTTCGTTTCCAATCGTGTCTTGATGCTGACCATCAATGAAGCGATTCAGTTGGCGCAAGAGGATGTCGCTTCGGTGGAGCAGATCGACAAGATTTTCCGCGACTGCTTCGGGCACAAAATGGGACCACTCGAGACTGCGGACCTGATCGGTCTCGATACCATACTTCTTTCGCTCGAGGGCCTGCACGAGGCTTTCGCAAACGCCAAGTACACGCCGAGCCCGTTGTTGCAGCAGATGGTCACGGCCGGCTTGCTCGGCCGCAAGAGCGGCCGCGGATTTTATAACTACAACGCGAATGGCGCGGGTGCCGTAGGGAGCAAGACACATGACTGAGCAGAAGTTCAAAGTGCGAGCATTTCTTTCCAGTTTCTTTTCGAGTGACGGGTGGTCCGACGAGGACGATATGTTTCAGCTTGGGTTTGTGAATTCACTGATGGCGATGCAGTTGGTGTTGTTTGTCGAGAAGGAATTCAAGATCGTGGTGGAAGACGAGGATCTGGAAGTGAAGAATTTCTGCTCGGTGAATGCTATCTGCGAGCTGGTGCAGCGAAAAATCGAAGCAGTCCCCGGAATCACTGTGACCCCGTCACTCGCCGCCTGCGAACAAGCGATATGAATCTCGAGCTCACGGCGCCACAAAAAGAACTCCAGGCCGAGTGCAGGCATTTTGCTTCTCACCGCGTTGCGCCGCACGCCGATGATTTTGATCGACGCGAGTTCATGCCGGCAGACGTCATTCGTGAAGTCGCCGCAAACGGTTATCTCGCCGCTTTTCTGAAACCGGAATGGAGCGGCCGCGGCCTCGACTTCATTACTTACGGTCTGCTGACCGAAGAGTTGGGTCGTGCTTGTTCGTCGCTGCGAAGCTTGCTGACGGTGCACGATATGGTCGCGTTATCGATTCTGAAATGGGGCACGAACGATCAGCGTGAAGCATGGCTGCGCCGGCTCGCTTTGGGCCAAACAATCGGGGCAGTTGCCATCACTGAAGCCGGCGCGGGCAGCGACGCCGCTAGCGTTCAACTCGAGGCGAAACGGGTCAATGGCTCCTACGTGCTGAACGGGAAGAAGAAGTGGATCACGTTCGGACAAATCGCGGATCTGTTCTTGGTGCTGGCGCAGTGCGAAAGCCGGCCGGCCGCGTTTCTCGTCGAACGTGAACGTGCGGGTTTTCAGTCAAACGCGATCAGTGGCTTGCTTGGTGTTCGCGCGTCGATGGTCGCTGACCTCACGTTCGCTAACTGTGAGATCCCCGCCGAAAATTTGATCGGGCGTGAAGGCTTCGGACTTGCTTCCGTCATTTCAACCGCACTCGGACTTGCCCGGTACAGCGTCGCCTGGGGCTCGGTCGGCATTGCGCAAAGCTGTCTCGAGGCGTGTCTCGACTATACGAGCGAGCGGAAACAGTTTGGCGTTTATTTGAAAGAACACCAACTCATCAAGCAGATGTTGACCGGGATGATCGTCAACGTAAATGCCGCGCGGCTGCTTTGCGTTCAGGCCGGCGCAGCGAAAGTGGCAGGCGACCCGAAGGAAGTACAGCAGACGTTCATCGCCAAATACTTTGCCTCACGAACAGCGATGAAGGCTGCCACTGACGCCGTGCAAATTCATGGCGCGAACGGTTGCGGCGGTGAGTATCCCGTTCAGCGCTACCTGCGCGATGCGAAAATCATGGAAATCATCGAAGGCAGCAATCAGATCCAACAGATCACGATTGCCGATTGCGCCTTTCAAGAGCGTGCCTGGGCCGCGGCCGCACGGGCACTCGGTTAGAGCCATTACCAACATGGAACGATTCATCAATACGGCCGGCAAACAGCAGCTCATCAAGTGTGTCGTGTGGGACCTGGACAACACACTCTGGCGCGGAACGCTGCTCGAAGACGAGCGCGTTGAGTTACACGCGGCGGCAGTAGACGTCATCAAGGCGCTCGACGAGCGCGGCATTCTGCAATCGATCGCCAGCAAAAACGATCACGAGACGGCAATGCAGAAGCTGCACGAGCTCGGCCTGCAACAGTACTTCCTGTACCCGCAAATCAATTGGAACTCTAAAGCGCTTTCAATCAGGAACGTCGCGCAGGCCATCAACGTCGGTCACGACGCGATCGCGTTCATCGACGACCAACCTTTCGAACGTGCCGAAGTAGAGTACAGCTTGCCCGAAGTGCGCTGCATCGATCCGACAGACCTGCACACGATTCTCGATCTACCCGAGTTCAAGCCGCGCTTCATCACCGAAGACTCGCGCTTGCGAAGGAGCATGTACATCAGCGACGTCGAACGGCGGCTCGCTGAAGACAGCTTTAGCGGTACGAACGAAGAGTTTCTCGCGACGCTCGAAATGAAGTTCACGATTGCCGACGCTCGCGAGGAGGATTTTCGGCGCGCGGAGGAGTTGACGATTCGTACTCATCAACTGAACTCGACTGGTTGCACCTACTCGTACGATGAACTCAAGCAACTGCTTGCTGCGGGACGGCACCTGGTCCTCATCGCGAGCCTGGCGGACAAGTTTGGCACGTATGGAAAGGTCGGTCTTGCCGTCGTTGAGCGCGATCCGGAGACCTGGAACCTGAAGCTGCTGCTGATGTCGTGCCGCGTGATCTCCCGTGGCGTGGGCACGATCATGCTGAACCACATTACGCGACTCGCGAAAGGCGCCGGCGTTTGCCTGCGCGCCGAGTACGTTCCGAACGGCAGAAATCGAATGATGTACGTCGCCTACAAGTTCGCGGGTTTTCGCGAGCTCGAGCGACGCGGCGACGTGGTGCTATTCGAGCACGACCTGACGCGCGTTCAGAACCCTCCCGATTACGTTGAGATTGAGGTGAGACAGGAGAGCAAGCGATGAGCGATCGACAAGACGACGAGCAAGGCTGGTCCGCGTTGAGTTTTGCTGCGGGTAAAGGTGACGTAGCGCTGATCGAATTACTGCTGAAGAACGGCGCGGACGTGTTTCACACGGGCCGTGATCGTCGAACGCCTTACACGATTGCGCTCGCGGCCGGTCACGTCGACGCCGCGCGGTTATTGCGGGACCACGAAGCCCGCGCGGCAACGAACGGCTTCAGTTATCCCGAGCGGAAATATTGTCGCGCGTATCGCGTTTCAGAGTTGCGACAGTTTTCACGCTGGCGGGAAAACGTGGACACGATGCCTGACGCGGCGTCTTTAGGCGACGACGCAGTCGTGTTTGTTCATGAAGACTATCGTGTCACGGCGTCGATCAATTCTGATGAGAAACTTGTTTTCAGCGGCGCTGATGCTGAGTGGAAAACATTTTGTGCCGGCGTGCTGAAATTCCGAATTCTTGACGACTTCGATCTGATCGCAACAGACGTCGTCGCGTGAGAGTGTCAATAAAAAACCTCAAGGAGTTAAGGATATGTTCAACGACCAAGAGCGAGAGGACCTGACCATCTACAAGGTGGTCGTTAATCACGAAGAACAGTACTCGATTTGGCCGCAGTATCGAGAGAATGCGCCTGGCTGGAACGACGTGGGTAAGAGCGGGTCGAAGGCGGAATGCCTCGAATACATCAAGGAAGTATGGACCGACATGCGGCCGCTGAGTTTGCGCAAGCGGATGGAGCAGGCAGCGAACGAACCGCAGCCCGCGCCGCCAACGCCGGTTGCACCTTCCGGGCCCAGCCTAGTCGAACGACTTAGCACGGGCTTACATCGCGTCGAATTCAACTCGCAGGTCGAGCGCACTGGTAAGTGGCTCAAACAGGCGATTGACCGCGGTTACGTTCACCTGAAATTTCCCGAGACGAAAGGCGGCACAACGCTCGGCGTGCGGGTGGATGCAAGCGCCAGTGAATTTCGCGAGGCAAACTTCGACGACCAGACCGGAGAGATTCATCTCGAAGGTACTTTGACGCTCGACTATGTGAAAGTGCGTTGCATTGCGGATCTCCTGCTCGATTCGCTTTCGGGTACCGGCCGTCTCGTTGCAGTTAATGATTAAGAGTGAGTTGATGCCATGAATCTTACAGAACGCCCACCGAATGTCCTGATCATCACGTCAGAGTACCCGCCAGAGATGGTGGGTGGTCTTGGCACTCACGTTTTTGAATTGGCGAAAGGACTGGGCCGTCTCGGATCGCAGGTCACGGTCCTGTCTCCGTCAAAATTCAAGCGGATCATTCGTAACGACGAAAACGTTACGGTCCATTTCTTTCCCAATCCGCCAAGCACTGAGCCTTCGAACGCAGATTTGCAGTGGTTCGTCGATCTGAACAAGAACTGCATGCTGTACGCGCGAAACCTGCTCGCAAAAGAAAATCTGAAAGTCGACGTGATTCACTGTCACGACTGGCTCAACTTTCCTTCAGGTTATCAACTGGGAAAGCTGAACAACATTCCGGTCGTGGGAACCGTGCACCTGTTGCAGAACCCGATCGTGAGATGGTGGGGCGACGAGCCGGTGTCCGACATCGTGAAGCAGGAGAGTGAACTGTGCCGGAAGTCGCACGCTCTGATCACCGTCAGCAGCTCGATGAAACGCATCATCATTAACACGCACAACATCCCTGACGAACGGATTCACGTCGTTCACAACGGTATGGACTTTCAAGTGTTCCAGAACACCGGCTCTACGGCTGAAGAGCGACAGAAGCTGCGCCGCTCGATTGCCGCCGACGATCAGAAGATTGTGATCTACGCGGGCCGTTTGACGCCGCAGAAGGGGATCCCCGCTCTTTTCGAAGCAGCCGGCAGAGTTCTGGCGCAACGATCGGACGTGCATTACGTGATTGCGGGCGCGCCGGATTTTACGCAGGAGTTGTGGGACGCCGAACGCATCACCAGCGAAGCGAGAAAGATGTTTTCCATCTTTCCGTTTTGGGACCGCGTACACCTGCTCGGGAAAGTTTCGCGAGAACGCGTTGCGCGCCTGTACGAGGTAGCCGACATTGCCGTGGTGCCCTCGCTTTACGAGCCCTTCGGTTATGCCGCGATCGAGGCTATGTCGGCCGGCTTGCCGGTCGTGGCCTCGAAGATTGGCGGGCTCGAAGAAATCATCGAGCACGGCGTGAACGGTTTTCTCGTACGCGTGACGGACCGTCCGGGTGACTGGAACCTGGTGGATGCGGACGAGCTCAGCGCCGCGCAACTCGCGTTGCTCGGAGACCGAGAGTTGGCCCAACGCATCGGACGCGCCGGTCAACTTCGCGCCCTGAACAACTTCCACACTGACGCGATGGCTACCGCCACGTCGCGCGTCTATTCTGAAGTGCTCGAATCATCCGCGGCTGAAGCTTGGTCAATCCCCACTGCGACTCGCCAGACGCAAACAGCCACAGTCACTCGTTAACTTTCAACAACAATTCATCGCTCGGTCTGAAGGAGTAAGTTAGATGGGAACGAATAATTCTCCCTGGGTGCTCGGAATCAGCGCGTCTCACAACGGGGCCGTCTGCCTGATGCATGGAAGCGAAATCGTAGTCTCGATTCAGGAAGAACGACTGCTCAGACGCAAACGTTGGAAGATCGCCGGTGCGCAACACACGCTCGCGCTCGATTACTGTTTCGATTACGCGGGCATCAAGCCGCGCGATCTAAGCATGGTGGTGATTTCGTCGCCGATGAGCGTGCGCACCACGCTCAATAACCTGCGGCTGAATTCTTACTTGCAGGTCGAGTTGAACAAGATCGAGACGGTCACCATACCGCATCATTTCGCTCACGCGGTCGGTGCGTTTGCGACCTCGGGTTTCGCGGAATCCGCGGTGCTGGTGGTCGACGGACTCGGGTCAACGTCGACCGAGTTGCGGCCGGACGAACTCGAGACAATTGTCAGCGGCTTCAAAGAAGGTTGGGAGATGATCTCGATCTATTCAGCGGCGGGCACCGAATTGCGATCGCTCGAGAAGCACGTGATCGACGGGTTCGACTGGTACAACTACAACGGCGTGGGCATGCCGTGGTTTCGCAGTCTCGGCAGCATTTTCTCATCATCGGCCGAGCAAATCTTCGGCGAGTCGCTCGATGCGGGTAAGGTGATGGGACTTGCGCCATACGGCAAGCCGTCGATACCGAGCGAAGAGTTTTTCGAAATCATCAACGGCGAGTTTGTTTTTTACGACAAGGTGCCGGCGCGCTTCCGTCACGAGGAGCGTTGGCCGCTGCACCAGGCCGAGTACAAGGATCTTGCCTGCTCAGCCCAACTCGCGCTCGAGCAGGCGTTGCTCTATCTGGTGCAGCGCGTGAGCGATCTTTGTCCGAGTCAAAATCTCTGTTACGCCGGTGGGGTCGCGCTGAACAGCGTTGCCAACGAAAAGATGATTCAGGTGTCGCGGTTCAAGCATCCATACCTCATGCCGGCCGCAGAGGACAGTGGTCCGGCGATCGGCGCCGCTTATTACGGCGTTTGGCAACTCACGCAAAAGAACGAACGGCGCCGCCTGGTCCACGACGCTGTCGGTCGCGAGTATTCGGCGGCTGAGATCCGCAAGACAATCGCAGAAACCCCGGCGGTCGAGATCGTGGATTCAGATGACGTCATCGCCGACACGGTGGCGCTGCTGTGCCAGGGCAATAACATCGGCTGGTTCCAGGGCAAGTCGGAACTTGGACCACGCGCGCTCGGGCAGCGAAGTATCATTTGCGATCCTCGTCGCGCGGAGGCGAAAGACCTGCTGAACAGCAAGGTCAAACATCGCGAAGCGTTCCGGCCGTTCGCGCCGGTCGTGCTGCTCGAGGAGGCCGCAAACTGGTTCGATTGGGGAACGGGCGCGGGTGACAGTCCACACATGCTTCGCGTCGCGAAGTTTCACCCGGAAAAACTCGGTGTCGTGCCGGCGGTTGAGCACGTGGACGGGACCGGCCGCGTGCAGACAGTCACGAAGGAGAACAATGGACGGTTTTATGAACTGGTCGCGAAGTTTCACGAGCAGACCGGCGTGCCGATCATTCTCAATACTTCCTTCAACGTAATGGGCGTGCCGATCGTCGAGACGCCGGAAGACGCGTTGTTCTGCTTGTTGTCAACCGGGCTGGACTACTGTGTCCTCGGCGACACGATCGTCAAGAAGCGGGAGCAGGTGTTACTCGGAGCGAATGGCGCTTACGTCAAACCTGTGAAGGGTGTTCGTCCGTGGGCGTTGGACAAGTACGACCAGCGTGAGATCGAGGCTTGCAGATCGCAAGACATCGATGTGTTAGCTTCGACTCACCCCGAGTTCTCCGAAATTGTCGGCGTCTATCAAAACTACTTCGGCGTGATTGGCATTCGCTGCGAAGGAGAAAATTTGACGATCGCGTTCAAGGGGTTTCCGGCGCGGCTGGAACGCCAGCCGGACGGCACTTTCCTTGCCGGTGGCGAGATTTTCAATCAGAGCATCGTTGCGTTTCCACTCGACGACGAAGGAAAGAGCAGGCGGCTGATCCTGATTCCACGACATGGAGAAGCCTGGGGTGAAATCGCGAAAGAATGGTTGCCACTCGCCAGTTGGGATCCGAGTCTCGCGACTTTTACGCGGCTGCCGAGTGACGCCGAGCGCCAGCGAGAACAGGTGAAGTTTGCCGGTAGCTACGGCGCGGGAGACAAGCGCGTCGAGGTCTGCGTGCGCGCAAACGGTAAGCTCATCATTACGGCGCCAGGCCAACCGGATTACGAACTGCTGCCTCACAAGGACACGGAATTCACTCTCAAAAACACACCCGGCTATGGTGTCACATTCAAGTTGAGCAACGCCGGTAGCGAGTTTGATGAGCTGATCCTGAGACAGCCGAACGGGACCTTCGTGCTCAGCAGGATCGCTGCACCCGTGATGATTCCCGTCGAGAACGTGTACTCGCCTCTGGCCGGTGAATACCTCGTCGAACAACTCTAACAACATCCTTACCCGCCACCAGATCCCCTGCCCCCCGCCGAAAGCGAATTAGCACCATGATGAATTTGGCCCCTGAAAGACGTGAACTGCTGGCACAGTTACTGGCCACCGAGGGCTTCAGGCCTTCGCTGCATGAGAGCATCAGCCCGCGCCACTCGAACGCGCCCGCGCCGCTTTCATTTGCTCAGCAACGACTCTGGTTTTTGCAGCAGTTGAATCCCGAGAGTGCGGCCTACAACATCTCGCTCGCAGTGCGTTGCACTGAAACTCTGAACGTGCCGGCGCTCGCGCAGAGCTTTAGTGAGATCGTACGGCGTCATGAAGTTCTCCGCACGCGTATCACGTCGTCGTCAGGCGTAGCCACGCAGGTCGCCGGCCCGGCCGAGCCTGTCGAGTTGAATTTGGTCGACCTGAGCGCGTTACCCGTGGCGAAACGCGAACAGTTGTTACAGCAGATCCTTGACGAAGACGATCGGCGACCGTTTGATCTCGAGCACGATTCATTACTGCGTTTGCGCTTGCTGAAGTTAGCGCGGCGCGACCACGTGCTGCTGATCTGCATTCACCACATCATCAGCGACGGTTGGTCCACTGAGATCATGATTCGCGAGCTAACCGAGCTCTACGAGGCATTCTCCAGCGGACGCCCTTCACCAGTCTCGGAGCTGCTCGTGCAATATGCCGACTTTGCGGAGTGGCAGCGAAACCGGTTACAGGGCAACGTTCTCGATGATGAGCTTCAGTATTGGAAAGCGAGACTGGAAGGTCGACGTGAAGTCAGCGAGTTACCCGCGGATCATACGCGGCCACCGCTGCCCACCGACCGCGGCGAGGTACGGACGTTGTCGTTACCGGCGGAACGAGTACGTGCGTTGAGACAGTTATGCGAAGAGCACAACGTCACGATGTTCATGCTCCTGCTCGCAGCGCTGCAGGTGTTGCTCTATCGCTACACGGGCGATCCGGACGTGGTCGTCGGTTCGCCAACCGCCAACCGCAACCGCAGCGAAATCGAACCGCTGATCGGGTTCTTTGTAAACATGCTGGGGTTGCGATCCGATTTGGCGGGAGACCCTGGCTTTGCGGATCTGCTGGCCCACGTGCGCACTGACACGCTGAGTGCCTACGAGCATCAGGACGTGCCGTTTGAGAAACTCGTCGAGGCGCTGAATCTCGATCGAAACTGGCTCAGCAATCCGCTGTTTCAGGTTTGCTTTGTACTGCAAACAGCCAACCTCGACGTCGATGCAGGCGTGACTCAGGAACTGAAGCTCCGTCCGTTGAACGCGGGGCCACAGAAAGCGAAATTCGATCTGACGTTGCTCGCCGAAGAGCGAAGCGACGAGTTGATCTGCTCGCTGGAATACAAAACAGAACTCTTCGAACCGGCGACGATCGATTGCCTGCTGGCGCACTACGGGCGACTGTTGGAGTCGATCGTGGAACAACCGGAGCAGCGTCTATCCGAGTTGTCGATCCTGACCAGCGAAGAGCGCGATCAGATCCTGTCACAGAATGCGGTGTTGGATGGGCGCGTCCTCGAAGGTACTTTGCCGGATCGGTTTGAAGCGCGGGTGGCAGAGGCGCCCGATGCCGTCGCTGTTGTGTTCGAAGACCAGCAACTCTCTTACGCGCAACTCAACGCGCGCGCGAATCGGCTCGCGCACCTCATGCAACAGCAGGGAATCGGGCCGGAGTCGCTGGTCGCGATTTGTCTCGAGCGCTCGCCGGAGCTGCTTACCGCGATTGTCGCGACGATGAAGTCCGGCGCCGCTTACCTGCCATTGGATCCTCACTATCCTGAAGAGCGTTTGTCGTTCATGCTGCGCGACAGCTCTGCGGCGATGATGATCACAAACTCATCGCAACCCAAACTGGAAGCACACAAGGCGCACGTTATCAATCTCGACGAACATGCAACCCTAATCGCCTCGCAAAGTGATGACAATCCTCTCCGCCACGGCGATTCACAGAATCTCGCGTATGTGATTTACACGTCGGGCTCGACGGGAAAACCGAAGGGCGTGATGATCACTCACGAAAACGTGCTGCGTTTATTCACCGCTACTGACCACCAGTTCAACTTTGGCCGTGACGACGTCTGGAGCTTGTTTCACTCGTACGCGTTCGACTTTTCCGTGTGGGAACTCTGGGGCGCGTTGCTTTATGGAGGCCAACTTGTCGTCGTGCCTCATCTAACCTGCCGCAGCCCGCAGGCGTTCTATCAGTTGGTGGCCGACACACAGGTCACGGTACTCAATCAAACACCGTCTGCTTTTCGCCAGTTCATGCGCGTCGACGAAGAATGCCCGGCGAATCTCGCTTTGCGCGCAGTTATTTTTGCCGGCGAGGCGTTAGAGCTCGCGACTCTGCGAGGCTGGGTCCAACGGCGCGGCGCGGACCGGACGCGGCTGATCAATATGTATGGGATCACCGAGACGACCGTGCACGTCACGTACCGGCAGGTGCTCGCCGAGGAAGTTCTTGGCAGCACAGGCAGCGTCATCGGTCGTGCCATGTCCGACCTGCAATTATTGCTGCTCGACAAAGCGCAGCAGTTGTGCGGCGTAGGTTTGCATGGAGAGTTGTACGTCGGTGGCCCGGGTTTGGCGCGCGGCTATCTGCACCGGCCTGATCTAACGGCCGAACGGTTTATTCCCAATCATTTCAGTGACGCGTCGGGCCAGCGTCTGTATCGAAGTGGTGATGAAGCGAAGTACAACACGAATTGGGAACTTGAATACACTTGCCGCACGGACCAACAGGTCAAGATCAGAGGCTTCCGAGTTGAAACCGGCGAGATCGAGGTTCTGCTAACCGGGCACGAGGACGTCGTCGAAGCGCTGGTGCTGGCGCGCGAGGACGAAGGCTTCGACAAGAGACTCGTCGCCTACCTGGTGCCGCGCGCGGGTGCACAATTATCAATCAACGAATTGCGTGCGTGGCTACAGCAGGCATTGCCTGACTACATGGTCCCATCTGCTTTCGTCGTACTCGACGCGCTGCCCTTAACAAACAACGGCAAGATCGATCGCCGTGCCTTGCCTGCGCCCGGTTCGGAACGGCCGTCGTTGTTTGAAGCTTACGTTGCGCCGCGAAATGAAACTGAGGAAGTGTTGGCGGCGGTCTGGAGCAAGGTTCTCGGTCTGAAAGCAGTGGGCATCAAGGATAATTTCTTTGCGATCGGCGGCGATTCGATTCGCAGTATTCAGGTCATCGCCTTGGCGCAGGAGCGCGGCGTGCACCACACGTTGGCCCAACTGTTCAAGCAGCAAACAATCGAGGGACTGGCAGACACGATCAGAGCAAGTATGTCCGCCGGTGTTGCCGGCGTAAAAATTTTGCCTTTCGCTTTAGTCAACGATGAAGATCGGACCACGCTTCCGCTCGATGTCGAGGACGCTTATCCGTTAACCATGTTGCAGGCGGGGATGCTCTTCCACATGGAATCGGTGGGCGACACGATTCCTTACGTCAACGTGAACAGCATTTATCTTGAAGTTCGCCTCGACTTGGAGAAATTTCGCGAAGCTGTCGATCTCGTCGTCGCGCGGCACCCCGTGTTGCGAACGTCGTTTGACCTGTCGCGTTATAGCGAGCCGCTGCAACTGGTGCACAAGACGGCCTCACTTCCGATCGGAGTTTACGACCTGCGTAGTCTCGCTGCTGAGGAACAGCAAACAATCGTCGACCAGTTCATTGCTGAAGAAGCGAAGCGTCCGTTTGATTTCGAGTGTCCGCCGCAACTGTGTTTTAACTTTCACCTCCTTAGCGACACGAGCCTTTATTTTACGTTGAAAGAGTCGCATGCGATCTTCGACGGGTGGAGTTTGCACGCAACGCTGAACGAGATTTTCACGGTGTACCGGGCGTTGCTGCACGACCAACGGTTGCCGGACCTGTCGCCGCTCGAGAGTTCGTTCCGCGATTTCGTTCTGTTGGAACGTGCGGCTTGCGACTCGGAACAGGCGCGAAGTTTCTGGCGTGAGAAGTTGAGTGACCTCACCACGCTGGAACTGCCGTACCGCAACTCCTTTTCCGCGGAGGCGAAGCCGCGAAGAATTCTGATCCGCAGGGCGCCGATTGGCGTCGAGCTTTCGGAAGCACTCGCGCGGTTGGCGATTTCGGCCGCCGTCCCGCTCAAGTCAGTTCTGCTCGCCGCGCACATGAAAGTTCTGAGCCTGATCAGTGGCCAGAGCGACGTGATTACGGGCGTGACGAGTCATGGCAGGCCCGAGCAGAAAGACGGCGAACAGGTTCGTGGACTGTTTCTCAATACAGTGCCGTTTCGCTCGCGATTGGCAGATGGCAGTTGGCTGGACGTGATCCGCGGAGTGTTCAAAACGGAGCAGGAGATCTTGCCCTTCAGGCGTTACCCGCTGGCGCAGATGCGGAAGGACCAGCACGTTGGACCACCGCTCTTCGATACGAATTTTAACTTCATCAACTTTCACGTCGTTCGCGGCGCGTTGCAATCCAACGAGATGCGTTTTGGCGAATTCAAGAAACGCGAAGCGACAAACTTCTCACTCGTTGCGGGTTTTGCGCTCGATCTGATGAGTTCGGAAATCGGGTTGGAACTGAACTACGACGAGGAAGCTCTTTCCAGCGAGCAGATGGAATCGATTGCTCGTTACTATCTCGCGACGTTGCAGTCGATGGTGCGCGATCCTCGTGCTCGCCACGAGTTTGAATGTTTGCTGAGCGATGAAGAGCAGCAGCAATTCGCCGCGCGCGTGATCGCTCAACCGCCCGCGACGAGTGAGTCGCTCGTGGCTCTGTTCGAAAAGCAAGTGGAACAAAATCCGGACGCGCCGGCACTCGTCTTCGACGACGATCAAGTCAGCTATCGGGAGCTGAACTGGCGGGCAAATCAACTTGCACACCTGCTGATCGCAAAGGGAATCCGATCGGAAAACATAGTCGGCATTTGTCTCGAACGTGCTCCGAACCTGGTCGTCGCCATGCTTGCGGTGCTGAAGGCCGGAGGCGCGTACGTGCCGCTCGATCCGACGTATCCCGAAGATCGACTCGCGTTCATGCTCGCAGACAGCAAGGCGGCGTTCGTCATCACCGAATCGCACCTGTTGGACCATCTGGGAGCACCTGAGGCGGCGGTTATTTGTCTCGACGAGCAGACTGCCACTCTCGCCGCAGAGAATCCGGAGATTACGGTTGACCCGGAAAGCCTGGCTTACTTGATCTACACGTCCGGTTCGACCGGTAAACCCAAAGCGGCGATGATCACGCACCGGAACGTGGCGCGACTTTTCACTGCCACGGCGGCTGACTTCAACTTCGGACCGGATGACGTCTGGACCATGTTTCACTCTTACGCCTTTGATTTTTCGGTTTGGGAAACCTGGGGCGCGTTACTTTATGGCGGACGACTCATCATCGTGCCTTACTGGGTCAGTCGTAACCCCGAAGCGTTTTACGAACTCGTTGCGGACGCCAAAGTCACCGTTCTTAACCAGACGCCCTCAGCGTTTCGACAGTTCATGCAAGCTGACGAAGTGCTGCAAAGCGAGTTGGCCTTGCGCTTCATTGTCTTCGGCGGCGAGACGCTGGATGTCGCCAGCTTGCGTGGGTGGACCAGAAGGCATGGCACTGACCAGCCTCAGCTAATCAACATGTATGGCATCACGGAAACGACCGTGCATGTGACTTACCGGAGATTGTCAGTCGACGACATCGAACACGCTACGCGCAGTGGCATCGGGCGCGCAATCGCTGATTTGAATTTGAACGTGCTTGATAGCCGGCAACAGTTTGCGCCGCTCGGAGTCAGAGGAGAGTTGTGTGTCGGTGGCGAAGGTCTCGCCCGCGGTTACCTGGGCCGGCCGGAGCTGACTGCGGAAAGATTCATTCCCGATCCGTACGCCTCACAGCCCGGAGAGCGTCTGTATCGCTCGGGTGACGAAGGGCGCTACCTCAGCCTTGGCGACGTGGAATATCTCGGTCGCAAAGATCAGCAGGTGAAGATTCGCGGGTTCAGAATCGAGACCGGTGAGATCGAGAGCGTGCTGCGCGCGCATGACGATGTCAGCGAAAGCGTCGTGGTCGCGCGCGAGGGACGCGAGCGAGAGAAGTTTCTGGTGGCGTATGTTGTGCCGGCCGCGTTCGCGGAAGTAAATCAGGGCGAGTTGCGATCGTGGGTGCAGGCGAAGCTGCCTGACTACATGGTCCCATCGCATTTCGTCATGCTCACTGCTTTGCCGTTGACAGCGAGTGGAAAGCTCGATCGCCGAGCATTGCCGGAGCCGATGGTCGCTCGAGAGGCTGACGTTGTTGAGTACATCGCGCCGCGCAATGAAATCGAGGAGCTGCTGGCGACGGAGTGGAAGAAGCTCTTGAACCTGGATCAGGTGAGTATCCGTGACAACTTTTTCGAGTTGGGCGGCGACTCGCTTTCGGCGGCTCGACTGGCGCACCTGTTGCGACGTAGCTTCGGCGTCAGAGTGCCGGTGCAAACGATCTTTGAAGCACGAACGATCGCGGATCTGGCGGAGAGTATTGAGAAGGCGCTGGGGAGAGAGCAGGATGCGCCGGCAATCAAGCCTGTCTCACGCGACGGTGCGTTACCGCTATCCTTCACACAGGCTCGAATCTGGTTTTCGGTAAAGCAAGAAGGGCCCAACCCCACACCGTGGCGCAACATACTTCTTGGTTACCGTCTGCTCGGACCGCTGAACGTGGACGCGTTGGACAACACGATCAAAGAGTTGGCACGGCGTCACGAGCTACTGCGAACGACTTTTCCCGAGGTTGATGGAAATATGGCGCCGAGAATCCTTCCGGCACCGTCTGAAATGCTTCGTGTGATCGACCTGCGAGCCGTACCTGAACCTGAACAACGGCGACAAGTCGATCAGATCATCACGGACAGCCAGCAACGTCCTTTCAAGCTCACGCAGGAAATCTTGATGAAGGCGACGTTGCTGCAATTAAGTGAGCAGGAGCATGTGCTGTTCTTTGTGATCGATCACTTTATCTTTGACGGCTGGTCCAAAAATGTGTTCACCACTGAGCTGGCTGACATCTACGCCGCGTATTATCACGATCAACCCTCACCGTTAGCGGAGCTGGAAGTTCAGTTTGTCGACTACGCTGCGTGGCATAGAGAGAAGTTTCAGGGCGATAAGTTGAAGAAGTTTTTCGACTACTGGAAAGAGAAGTTGGATGCACACGATCCTTTTCCGAAGTTTGAGTTGCCGGACGTTCTGCCAAGACCAGCCATTGCCACCGATCGCGGCCAGACTCATCGCCTGCTGCTTCCTCACGGATTGCTCAAACAACTCGATGCGCTTTGCCGAAACAAACGCGTCACGATGTTCATGCTGATCATGGCGGCGCTGAAGACTCTATTGCACGCCTATACCGGCAAAGAGAAAATCGGAGTCATCTCGAATACGGCCAACCGCCAGCAGCCGGAGACTCAGCACGTTATCGGCTTTCTTTCGACCATGGTCATCTTGCGCACAGACTTGAGCGGCAACCCGACTTTCTCAGAATTATTGGAACGCGTCCGAACGACCTGCATGGCAGGGTACGAACACGGCGACCTCCCGCTTCATAATCTGATCGCGTCACTTCGGACCGAACTGCCTGACGGTCAGCAGCTGGATCAGATTGATGAACGAGTCGAGCTCGATAACGCGGCGCTCGGATTGGCTGAACCGTTTGTCTATCTCAACGTGGAGTCGCTCGGCGAGGAGACGAGATTTGCTCAGCAGCGGCTGACGGAAAAGCTCCAACTCGCTGACTTGACGATTAAGCCGCTGCATTGGCAAGCACCCGAAGCAGTTCGCAGTCCGGGAATCTCGATCTTTGCGAGTGAGGTTGCGGAAGGCCTTAGCATAAGTGTGGAGAGCGAAGTCGATCGTTATCGGTCAGAGACGATGACTGAATTGGTCGAGCTTTTTCGACTGGTGTTCGAAGCCATCATCGCCGATTCGGAGCAGAGTCTCTCGGACTTAGTGAGGCTAATTCGGGAACCGAGGTGATATGGGTTTCGAATTTCGAGCTCGGCTGAAAATTCTGCATTATTCAGTCACCTTCGAAACAGACTGGTTTCCGGCCTACAGCTATTTAAAAAATCTCACTTCCTTTTTTCACTTCAAGGACTATGAATTCATTGAATCACAAATTGAGTCGAACGATCCGATTGTTCAGTATGTGAATGACTCGAAATACGACTGCGCCTATCTAAGGGATCTCAATACGCTCCTGGTTCATGCACCGTGGGACGACTTCGCGGGAACTAGTACATCCGGCTTTACGCTACGCAGTGTGCTCCTGGTTCCGATATGGCATATGACTGAGTTCCAAAGGCAAGAGTTGGGAGAATACTTTTTTCATGCCTCAGCAATCGTGCGCGATGGCATCGGTTTAGTTTTAACCGGGCCGGCCGAATCTGGCAAAACGATCGCGGCCCTCGATCTATGTTTGAATCATGGTTTTTCGCTCTATGCGAACGATGAGGTGCTAATCGGCTTTTGCAAAGGCTTGCCGCATCTTCGAATTGGAGACCCTGTATTTCGGTTGCGCCTTAGCAGCTTGCGAAAGTACGACCCGAGACTGGCAGGTGATATCTTCGGCTTGTCGGCAGATGGTAACCAGGCTTGGAATACAAAAAGAGACGTCAGCCCAGCCGAACTTGGAATTCGAGAAGTGCACGGTACGATTCCGGTGGGCCGATTTGTTTTCTTAAAGATCGATGATGAAGCAACCAACATCTATTGTTCTTCAATTGACGGCTCGAATCATGACGAACTCTTCCACAAACAGATCCAATTCCATACTGAGCTTTCCGGTGCAATAAGAGGCGGCGCCTACGCGCCTATCGACCGCAGAATAAAGTCAGTACCGTTCTTCGTTCCCAATCTCGATCAGCCGGAATTTTTGCGGCAGCGAATCACTTTCATCGAATCACTTTTCCAGCAGTGCGGCGTGATCATCATGCGAGGAGGTTTAAAGGCGCTAACAGCGCGTCTGGATCAAAACTTGGATCTTCCCAATCGCCAGGCCTTCGAGATTAAGCCCGACCAATGCGCTAGATAGGAGAATCTATATTGTTTGCGACGGTAATAATCCGGATTGGGGAGGAAATATCCCGCTACGAAAATCAGACGCTTCCAGCGCGATCTAATCTTCTTAAGCATTTCTAAACCGATGAAATCTTTGGGAGGGTAATCAACGCTCTCCTCGGGGATCGAGTCCCGCGAAAACCAACGTTCAAATACTTCCGTTGTTTCTTGAGAGAAACGTGCCTCGTTCGACTCGATATCAATCAACTCCTGTATAGCATTTACAAAAGTGCCTAGTGTCGACTGAGCAAACGGCGGAATAAGTTTTATCTCGTCTGCAATATCTGCCGCGTGAACGCTATATTTTTCCATTACCCGAGCGATGTCGAGAGCTTGGATCAGGCGCGGACAGTGAAATTCCGCCGTATGAAGCAGTAAATGTAAGACTTGATCTCGGGGATGAAGCATGTAGACGTTGGAGCCAAGATTGGGAAAATGCAGTGCCCTTTGCCACATCCCGGTCACATCCATTTCAACATGTCTTTGTTGAATCCGATACGAAGGGTCGAAGTGAACGTCGAGCTCCAGGTCTTTGCGAGTTAGAGGCAGGCGGCCGATATTATTCTGATATAGAGGGGCCGCTTCAGCGTAGATTTTTTGATGCCAGCGGTTTTTTGATTGGGCCTCGCGATCGCAAAAGCCGGCTTTACCTAATAACCTAAATGACTCAGGCAGATCATTTTGTTGCACGAGAATATCGATGTCCGACATCACGCGAAAGGGGACATCGTCATAAACAAGATGGCTTAGGGCAACTCCTTTCAAAGGGATCACACGAATGCCCTTGGTGTTTAGAATTCTACTGACGTCCTGAAATTGCTTTTGTTTGCGCCGGTGTTTCCAATAACTCTTTAGAAGGCCGGCTTTCAAACGCGCTTGAATTCGTGGCTCGAGTTTTTTGACGAGATTTTGTTTGGCCAAAATGAATGACAGAAAGCCAAGCAAACGATGGTTGTAAGACGTTCTAACAATCCAATCCCAATCAAGTTTTTGATCAAAGATTGAATCGGTTTGCAGGCATAAATGTTCCCCAGAAATCAATGACTGCATACATCTCAAAATAAATTCTTTCTCCGGTTGCAGTCGATTCATCCTGGTAAATTATCACGACTCCTTACCTCCATTGACCAGAACGTACACGGAGGCTTTTTTCCCCGAGAGCAGGATATTGAATCTTTGCTTGAGTGTTAGACGTGAATCCGTTCGGTTCAAGCTGGTTTCGAGTGCCGCGGTTTCGGCTGTGACGATCACAACTCGACCGCCGGCGCGCAGAACGCGTGCAAACTCCGTGAGCATCCGCTCGTAGAATTCTCCGATGGGGCAGGACGTCTGGACAAAGTGACCCCAGGGCGGATCCGTGACGATCTTGTGAATTGACCCGGACTCGTAGCGCGCTAAATCAAGCGCATCACCCTGCCGCACTACGATTCGTTTTGTCAGGCCGAGTGCTTTCACTTTTGCTTTAAGAGCAGCTACTTTCCGTTCGTCGATATCGCTCGCAATCACTAATCCTTTCGGAAAGAATTTCGCCCGCTGAATCGGAATTGCTCCGGAACCGCAGAACGGATCGAGAAAAAGCTCACCAGGCAACGGTTCAGATACTTCGCATAAAACGTTGGCGAGTTCTGGTCGAAGTTCTCCCTTCTCGAGACTCTTGTCATACGCTTTGTGGTAACTCAGCCTAAAGGCAAAGAAGCCATGCCCCTCGGTGCGTCGCGACAGCCAGAACTCAAAATCCGGACGCGCCCGGTCAGGCTCGAGCGCGGTTCGCTGCCTGATCGACTTTTCCAGCCTGTTCATCAGGTCGGAGTCGATCTGGACCAACTGATTAGCTTCTGCTGCGATGATGCGAAAAGTCTTGCGACGCTGGTGACTGAGTGGGAGTATGAAGCTCAACGTCTGATCGTTGAGCAGACTGGTCGCCATGTTCGACAAGCTCGTCGAGTGCAGCGCGTCGAAACTCCGGAGGATATAAAAACTATTCGTAACGAACGGCAGGTTACGGATTTCTTCGGCAGTTGCGTTTGACTGGTAGGCGACTAAACCGTCGAGCAAGACGGTAATCCTGGCATCCTGAATCGTACGTTCAAGCGCAGCCTTTACGGGTTCGCCCAAGCCAGGAATGAATGTGGAGTAATATGCCGGCAACCGTACGACTAACTAAAACTATTTGACTCGCTCTAAATACACGCCCTTGGCAGGGTCAACGCGGATGCGATCGCCTTCCTTGACAAAAGGCGGCACCTGAATCGTAACGCCAGTTTCCAGCTTGGCCGGTTTCGGGCTATTGGACGCAGTCGCACCTTTCAGCTCAGGCTGAGTTTCAATCACCGATAACTCAACCGCGGCGGGAAGTTCGACACCAATGGGCTGTCCCTCAAAGAAGTCGACCTGGATCCTGGTGCTCGGCACTAAGTAATCCGTCGCATCGCCGAGCGCTTCCGCTTGTAGCGCGATCTGGTCATACGTTTCCGTATTCATGAAGTGGTGGAGTTCGCCATCGGAATAGAGATATTCCATCTCGTGATTTTCGAGGTGAGCGCGCTCGATATTTTCGGTTGAGCGGAACCGAACCTCAGTTGACGAACCGCTCTTAAGATTCCGCAGTTTGGTTTGCACAAAGGCGCGGAGATTGCCGGGCGTGCGGTGGTGGAAATCGAGAACGCGGTGTGCTGCCCCGTTATAGAGGATAATCATACCCCGCCGTATGTCATTCGCTTGCATTCTGCTATGGTCACTTCCTTCTGTTATGAAAATAGAGTTAAATTGTGGCTTCCGACTAGACGACTTAACATAACGCAACGAAGGAGTTTCGACAACAGGACCAGCGGACCGAGCGATCACGGTTTCGGTAACCGCGGGCACGAGTCGCAGAGCTCTCAGCCTCGGCATGGAGAAGATTTATGGTAAACATTCTGTTCGCGCGGTTTTTTTAACTCGTCCGCAGGATGTTGTACGCGTCGTGCTTGTCGCGGGCAAAGAAAACGACCTCGAGGAAATCATTGAACTTACGCAGCGGGCGAATATTCAACCGGAGATTGTCCCGTTAGAAAAATTTCTCCGCATTGCGAATTTCACTCAGGAGGAAAGACACCAAAAGAATCAAGGGGTTTGTATTTTTGCCAGGCCGCGGCAAATCTACGACGAGCAAGACTTAGACGACCTCCACGACGCTCGTCTTATTCTTGTGCTGGATCAGATTACGAATCCTCAGAATCTAGCGGCAATTCTTCGCAACGCGGCATTCTTCGGAGTTGACGCCGTTCTGTTGCTCAAAAATCGCTCCGCGGACATTTCGCCCACAGTCGTTCGAGTGGCAGTGGGTGGCGCCGAGTACGTGAAAATTTTCAAGGTGATTAACCTCGCCCGAAGCCTCGAGAAATTGAAAGCGGTTGGATTCTGGGTATATGGCCTCGACGAACGGGGTGACAGAACCCTGGCGGAAACGGATTTTGATGCGAAGACAGTTTTCGTTCTTGGCGCCGAAGGCGAAGGCCTCCGGCTCCGTACGAAAAAGTTCTGCGACTTGCTCGTGCGTATTCCTGGGGGAAGGCCCGGGCTCGAAAGTTTAAATGTAGGTGTAGCGACTGCTGTAGCTTTAGCTGAAATCTCTCGCCGTCGGACCTCGACCGCGGCAAGCCCGAAAACCTAAACAATCCTTGCGTGAGGGAATACTCCAATCTTCACTCCCGCGGAGGTAAGTCGGGAACATTTCATGGAAACCAACAAAACCTCAGTTACCGCTCCTCTACCCAGAGTGTTTTTATGCGGGCCGATTTCTAATGCTTTGAAGAATGGCCAGTTCGACCCGAACCTGCGCCGGTTGCTCGAGTCGATAGAGCAGCACTTGCAGCAGTCAGGGTTCATGGTTCTCTCGGCTCATCGTCAGGAACGCTATGGCGAAAAAATTCCGGAGTTACCGGATGAAGTGTTTCGGCGTGACTGGCATTTGGCCCAACTTGCGTCAGCGATAGTGGCTGTATTGCCGTCCGATCGCGACGGATCTCTCTTTCGCACCGATGGCACTTTCATGGAGCTTGGGTGGGCCATCGCGCTGGCGAAACCTCTGTTTATAGTGACGGACACTTCAGCCACCAAGCGCAGTTATCTTTTCGATGGTCTACTTCGCGCGTCGGCCCAGGCACGGTTAATCGAGATCGAAGATGTGTTGAAAACCAATCTTGGTGAAGCTGTACGGCAAGTTATTGCGCGCGACAACTCACGAGCAACGACTAACCAGGTCGCGTTTTGTTGTACTTCATTCGGCTTTGGTCCTGTGTCGAAAGCGGTCGCTGTCGCTGAGGCTTTGCGGTTGTTGCGACCGGGTTATCGATTAGTGTTTATCGGCAGCGATCTGGCGGAAGATTACGCCCGGTCCTGTGCGCTTTTCGATGAGATCATCCATGCAGACGTTGACGCCGAGCCAGCGCGGGCCGTGGATCATATTCGCGGTAGCGACGCGCTCATCAATGCACTGAATTTCGATGTTCTCTTGAATTGGTCACGCGAGTTACCACCGCATTTCTTTTTGGATAGTCTCGCCTGGATGTGGCCGTCTATTCCGGATGCCGTAACTCGCGCCCAGACCTACTTCGTTCAGGATTACTTGCTGGGCGCTAACACGTCAGGTTCAGTACTGCCGAAAAATGCTGCGCTTGTACCGCCGATCATTTCACCTGCGATCCGCGCGCCAAGAGCGAAGTGGGAAAGCCAGACAGGATATGTGCTGGTGAATTTCGCCGGCTGCCGCAATCCGATTTTCCCGCCCTGGTATTACAAAAACTATGTCAAGCAAATGCTCGCGGCATTGGTAGACGCTTTGCGCGTGCTGGACCAGCGACGACTGCGCCCAATTAACCGCGTCGTCGTATGCGGCAACAGGGAATTGTTGGCGGCAACCGAGTCTGTCGATTGGACAGGACTTTCGTTTCCAGTTGAACGGGGTTTCTTCCCGCCAAGAGAATTTCTGCTCGAGTTGCGTCGCTGTGAGCTTCTGTTAACGAGTCCGGGCCTGACTGCCACGCTCGAAGCGATTGCGCTCAACGTCCCAGTCCGGTTCCTCTTGCCGCAAAATTACAGTCAATTCCGAATCATGAATTATTACCGCTCGCTGGGCCTTGACAATATTCTTTGGAAGGATGGCTTTGGCTCGGAGCGACTGCGCGATCCGTCGATTCCCGAGGAGGAAGGCGTTCGCGAGGTTGGCCGCTTGTTGGAGGAGCAGCTTACGCTCGGAGTAAGTGCTCTGTCCCAGGTGTTTCAGGATCTGCTTTTGACGAATGAGGCGAACAAGGAGACCGAAATGCTCAGGCAGCGCGTTGTTTCCTGGGACGGCAGCATGAGAGTAGCGCAGCAAGTAGTCCAAGAGATCGAGAAAGATCAACTGCGCACAGGTACCCTGTCCGCCAGTGCCGGCCATTAATTGTGTGTAGAACGATAGGAGGATTGAGTGAGCCAAGAAACGCTGCTAGCAATCGAGGGAGGTAAGCCGTCTCGTCCGCAGCCTATTCAACCGCTTTATCACGTTGGGCAAGATACTCGCGATCTCATCGCCGAGATCCTTGACTCAGGACAATTCTCGGCCTGGTACGGCGGCAAGGTTGCGCGTCGCCTCGAAAAAGAATTTGCCGAGAGGATGGGCGCCAATCACGCCATCGCTGTCAATTCAGGAACTTCGGCTTTGCACGCCGCTGTTGCCGCACTCGGATTGAAGTCTGACGACGAAGTGATCGTTCCCGCTGCCGCCTACGTGAGCGCCGCGTCAGTGGTCGTTCAGGAGGGCGCGGTACCGGTTCTCTGCGATATCGATGAAGCGTACGTTCTGAGCGTAGAAGATTTTGAACGCCGAATTACTGACAAGACGAGGGCCGTCATAGTGGTTCACTTCTGGGGTTACCCGGTGGACATGGACCGGCTCTGCGAGATCGCGCTGCGCAAAGGGATTGTTGTCATTGAAGACTGCGGCCAATCACACGGCTGCACGATCGGAACCAGGGTTACGGGGTCCATTGGAGAATTCGGCTGCTACAGTTTCGCACCGCGCAAACACGTCACGACTGGCGAAGGAGGCATGGTGACGTGCAAGTCAGAACGCGATGCCGCGCGAGTGAGAGAACTGATCAATAAAGGGAAGGGTAACGGATGGCTCGATTATCACAGCCTGGGCTTTAGTTATGCCATGCCTGAACTCGATGCCGCGATTGGCTTAGACAGCCTGCGCAAGTTGGACAGTGAACTGGTCCGCCGGCGACAAGCCGCCGAGGTCTACCGCAGAACACTGGCGCACACTCCGCTGCGTATACCCGTTGACCCCCCGTATGGTCAGCATGTGTACTTCAAAGTTCCGATCTTGCTTCCGGAAGAAATGACTTCAGCTCGCGATCTGTTATGCGACGTAATCGACAAGGAGAATGTATCGTGTCGTGTTCCGCATCCACCGGTCTATACGATTGGATGGCTGGCAAAATATGCGGCTGACCGCGGCAGGCCATTTGACGCTGAGTCGTTCCCATTCACCGCGAATTTATTGCCACGCATGATCGAGGTCGAGAGTGGGCCAAATCTTAGTGAGGAGGACATTGAAGTGTCGGCGAATGCGGTTGCGAGGGCGTGGAAGTATGTTTGTAGCAGGCATGCGTATTCTCAGAGCGCGTAAATCAAACGTCTTATAATGACAACTTCAGGAACGCTTGTTATCTATGAGAAGGAAGTCGCACCTCCCGCTGTTCCTGAAGCGCTCGCTGCGATGCTTGGCGGCTTTGCGTTCGTGGAGCTGGTGCGCGGCTACGTTGCGCCCGCGCAGGTCTATCGAGTTTCTCGCCCGCGCTCTCCGAACTTCTATCTCAAAGTTGGTTCCGATCTGCGGTCCGAACGAGATCGCCTGTCGTGGCTACAAGGCCGATTCACGGCGCCACGAGTAGAGTTCTATGCGGAAGAAGGTGAAACGGGTTTTTTGCTGCTTAGCGAGCTTGCCGGTACTCCTGCGAGCGATCCGGAGTGGTCAAAAAAACCGGAGAGCGTCATACGTGCGGTGGCCAAGACCGTTCGCGGAATTCACGAGATCGCAATTGACGACTGCCCGTTTTACTGTTCCGTAGAAAGCTTGTTCAGCTTAGCAAGCGAAGCCGTCAATAGTGGCCGCATAAAACAATCGCAACTGAGCTCTAAGTACCGCCATTTAACACCCGCAGAAATTTTAAAGATGGCTCTGGAGCTTCGCTTGCCAACGGAGCGGATGGTTGTCACTCACGGAGACTGCTGTTTGCCCAACATCCTGATCGATTCGAATATGGCAACCGGTGTGGTTGATCTCGGCCTGGCCGGAATAAGCGATCCGTGGCGCGACCTGGCACTCGTCACACGCAGCATACGGCGCAATCTCGGCGAGCAATGGGTACGAGAATTTTTTTCGGCCTACGGTGAGGAAATGGACGAAACCAGGATCGAATTCTTTTCACTCCTGGATCAGTTAACGATGATGCGGCGAGTAGCATGATGAGGGTTCTTCAGGTCAGTCCGACAATGGGCCAGCCATGCGGAATCGCCTTGTTTGCGGACCGTTTGGCGCGCGAATTGGAAGCTCTCGAGTTTGAGGTCACTACGGTTTCGGACTTGAACGGCGTCGCTGCTGCGGATCTAGTTCTCGTTCAACATCACGTCGAGTTGCTGAAGGACCACCAGGTTAAAACGATGTGCTCGAAAACGCGGCGTCCAGCTGTCTTGTGTGCTCACTCCGATGGCATTGAACAAGTGGTCGGCTTGTTTGATGGCGTCCTGGCCATGAGTCCCGGCCTCGTGCCGCATACTGACGTGCCCACGTTCGTTTTTCCGCTTCCTGTCCCCACTCCGCAGGGCCTCTCGGATCGCAACGCACTTCGCGCCCGATTCGGATTGCCGGTCAACAAGAAAATCATTGGCACGTGTGGCTATCTGAAATTTGAACGGCAGTTGGTAGAGATTTTATCAGCGCTTCTCCCTCAGGCAGTGCAATCCGAGTGGTATGTGCAACTGCTTACGAGCCCCTGGTATCTTCCTTCGCCGGGTCTATTGGACCAACTCGACACCATCGTGAAGACCTACCCCTCCAACATCGGTCATCAACACAGACATCTTGAGGACGGTGAATTGAATTTGCGGCTGCAAGCGTGTGACCTGTTGTGGTGCTGGACAGCGGCGCAATCCAGTCCTTACGGCAGTGGAGTTGCGTCTGATCTGTATGCGAGCGGTTCCCGGATCGTTGCCGCAGACAAGATGCAACACGCGCATATTCTCAACCTTCCGAACGTAGTGCGAGCACCCGGCACACTCGAGGGATTTGTGGAAGAGTTGCTGTGCCAGATGCAAAGTGATGATTATGAGCGCCACGACCCGAGCCCGGTTTCCTGGTCTCAGCAAATTTTTTCGATAGCTAGTTTCCTTCAAGAAGTCAGGCGAAGTTGTAGTTCGCGGAAAGACTGCGCGAGGGCCGAGCTTGGGAGTTATTGAGTGGACCAGCAGCGTTCGCAAAATCCGCAGACCCTGGTTGTGCTTCGGGCGCTTGCGCTCGGAGACTTCCTGACAGGTCTTCCAGCACTTCGTGCGCTGCGACGAGCATTCCCCGAACACTTATGCTTTCTTACCTGCCCAGGTTGGTTGAAGTCCCTGGCCCAGGCAACCGGCGTAGCGGATAAATTCATCGACAGCGCGAAAGTTCCCGAGCGAAACGGAGAACACTGGTCACCCGATGATTTGCGCGATCGCATCAAGCTCGAGCAAGCACAACTGCATGGATTGGTCGGAGCTCCCCAGGCACCCGACGTTGCGGTGAACCTTCGTGGAGAACGGGAAGCCACGCAACGCGTTCTACTGGCGCTTCGTCCGCGACGCCTGATCGCTTACCGCAACAACAATGTGCCCGAGACAGCGCATGGTCCAATCTGGAATCCGGATGAGCATGAGGTGACGAGGTGGTGCCGGCTACTCTCCGAGAGTGGAATTCCTGCCGACCCTGAAGACCTGTATCTATCCTTACCGGAAATCGAAGTACCTGACTTCGTTCGTGGCTCAACTCTGATTCATCCCGGGGCGGGAAGTCCAGCCCGTTTCTGGCCAGCTGAACGGTGGGCCGCGGTAGCGAAACATGAATTGCAACGCGGAAGGATAGTCGTCATTACCGGCGGTCCGGATGAGGTCGATCTGGCGTTGGAAGTAGCAGCACGTGCTGGAATTCAACGAAAGTATGTACTCGCAGGTCGCACTGAAATCCTGGAGCTCGCAGCAATCGTCTCTGCCGCAGACGTGGTGGTGAGCGCTATTACCGGAGTTGCGCACCTCGCATGGGCGGTTAAGACGCCGACTGTCACTCTCTTTGCGACTGTGCCGCCCTCCAGATGGGGACCGCCGGCATCACCTGAGCATCGAGTGTTGTGGTCAGGAATACCGGGTGAACCCTATGCATCCGAGCAGGACGAAGGGTTACTCACTCTGAGCGTGGAAGCTGTCACTAGGGAAATCGACGCGCTCAACGGCTGATGCTCTAATCCTGGAGCTAGTGGGTAGAACGTTCGACGATTTTGCGGATTCCTGCATTCAACCAAACTCGCGGTTGATACCCAAGAAGACGTTTAGCTAAAGAAAGATCCAATTGAACCTCAGATTGATAAGAATGCAATTGAGGGTTCTCGATGTAAATCGGTTGTCTACTGGTGCCGAAAGCGATGTTTATTTCAGAGACGAGGCGGTTGAAGGTGATGGACTGGCCACTGCCGCAATTTAATATACAACTGCGTTGACTCCTTGCCGCCAACATGCCCGCAGCGATGGCATCGTCAACGTAAATGAAATCACGTCGTTGGTCACCCGGTTCAAACAGTACCGGATCACCATCGCGACTTTGTTACTGTAGTTCGGTTCATCAAGGATCGAGGGTTGCAACTCGGCGTAGTCACAAATGGTACGCACTCGGAACGATTGTTAGAAATAGCCAGCCGCTTGGAGACCCATGATTGGCTGCGATTCTCGTTAGATGCAGCTACCGAGACGACTTACCAAATGATCCATAACCCGCACGGCAAAGGCAATACGTTGGAGAGCGTGCTGAGGCCGGTTAGGGACATCAAGCATCGCGCCCCCTCGATTATGATTGGCTATTCCTACGTTGTTTGCTGGGACGGACTTGTATTTGACGGAATTCCGGTGCCCGACAACATAGACGAAATCCCTTTGGCGGCGGAACTCGCAGCACAGTATGGCTTCGATTATTTGTCGTTGAAACCGTGCCTCGTTAAGGAAGCCAATAATCCGGTTGAGACACTCGCGTTGCGTGAACAGCCAAGCGCTCTTTTGAATATCCGTCGCCGCGTTGAAAAACAGATCGAGGATGCATACCGGCGCACAATTGGTGAATTACGGATTCACCTGAGCCTCAATCTGATAGCTCTGCTCCAGAATCGATTGACAGAGTTGCGCGAACAACCGCACGTTTGCCACATTGGCTTCTTTCGCCAAGTGGTATCCCCCTTAGGTGTATTTCACTGCCCAGCCTTTCGTGGCGATCCCGTTGCTAACGTCGCTGATGCCACGGGATACACGACCACCGCCAAAACAGAACGCTCGCGTCTCGCGACAGCGAACCGACTGCTGAATTACGACGCTCAGCACGGTTGCCGTAACATTGCGTGCATTTACAACGGCGTCAATCACGCCATCGAGAAATTCATCTCAGGTGCAGATCCAGTTACCTTAGACGTTTTGCCAGACGCGGAATTCTTTCTATAATGCGACGGAGCTATTACCCCCTCGCCACATACCAGTCCGCTTACGAAGTTCAAGAGGAAGGTCCAAAATGAATCCTCCGACTCACGTTTTATTTATTCTCACGTACCGCTGCAATCTCCGCTGTCCATATTGCGTGGTGTTCAATCCAGTGCGTTACTGGCGACCTGACGACGACGTCGCAATTCCGCCGGCGCTCGCACGCGAGGAGTTAACGACTCAACAAATTGTGGAGCGCGTCATCCCGCAGTGTGAACAAGCAGGCGTCGAGGTCATAGCGCTTACCGGCGGCGAGATCATGGTGCGCAAGGACGCGCGTGAAATTTTTCGCGCGCTCGGAGACTCGAAGTTGAAGTGGTGTATCGATACGAATTTGACTTTCTGCACTGAAGAAGTGGCGGAGACGATCATCGACGCAGGTTGCGACACTGTGTTTGCCTCGCTCGATGGGCCGCCGGAGATACACAACAAACTTAGAGCCAGTCCGCGAGCCTACAAGACGTTCACCGAGGGACTCGCCCGGCTGATGCACGCCCGCGCTGCGGCTGCTGAGTCGAAGACGTCAGTCGCGCTGAACTGCGTGGTGCAGGCAGGAAACGAGGCAGCGGTGTGCGACGTCGTACGGATCGCTGCTGAGTACGGAGTCGACAGCGTTTCTTTTCAGTTATGCAGCAAGCTCGACTATGGCGAGGTTTTTCAAGCGGACGTTGCCACACAGGCGCTTGCAGCCGCTCGCGAACTGGCAAAAAGCCTCGGCCTGCGGATGTCGGTGTTTCCTATTCCCGATCCGACACCGGCGGATCTCACTTCGTGGTTTTCTTCGCCGCCCAGTGCTGCGTTCTTCCAGGGCTGCAGTTATATCTATTCCAGTTTACGTATCGATCCATCCGGAAACGTGATTCCGTGCGTGGAGCACCGGATTGGAAACATACTGGAAGAAGATCTACTCGACATCTGGCGCGGTAGTGTCTACGAATCGTTCCGCGCGCAGATTATGAAGACGCCGATCAAAGCCTGCTTGCGTTGCTGCAACATGGACTCGAGGCAGGGCAGTAACCCGGGTATCGAATCGATCCATCCCGTGCAAACAAATTAGCGAAACCTCGATTCACCGGCCGTTATGAAGACTCACTCCTCAAACCAAATGGGTCCACGAGTACTCGTCATCAGAGTTCTCGAAGCGTGCGATGCCGGGTGCTTCATGTGCAGTTTTGCCTGGTCCACCGACGAGTACCGGTTTTCGGCGCCGCAGGCTCGCGCGATTGCGCTGCAAGCAAAGGGAACATCGCTGCGCCTGGTGCGCTTCACGGGAGGCGAGCCACTGCTGCACGATCGGTTACCCGAAATCATAACTTCATTTTCGGCCGCCGGACTGCTGACGTCTGTAATCACCAATGGCGGACTGCTCGCAGCCCGCTTTGAAGAGTTGTCGCGCGCTGGTCTATCGCAGGTGATCGTGAGTTTGGACTCATCACGCGCCGAAAGCCACGATCGCTACCGGCAGTCGCCCGGTTTGTTCGCGCGCGCCGTAAACGGTCTCAAAGCGGTGCAGCGCCTTGCGCCTCACGTCCGCACTCGCGTTAACACAGTTGCCGGTCCACACAACATTGACGAGTTGCAGGAGATGTTTGACCTGCTCGCGGATCTCGGCATAGAAGCCTGGTCGATCATTCCACTCAAAGCTGAAGACGCGGCGAAAAATTATCGCGACCCGGAGAAAGCGATCGCCACGTATCGCAGGTTTGTGAACTACGTCTCCGGTAGAAGTGGGCCACGGTTTGTCGGCCACAGTCGACAATGGATGGGCCGAACTGAGGCAGAAGTGAACGCCTACGTTAAAGGTGGCCGGCCAATGACGCCTGCGGGTAAGTGCGGAGTCGTTGACCTCATGCGCTACTACACTCCAGGCGATGACCTGGTGTTTCCGTGCAATTGTGTGCCACACCGGAGTGACGGCATTGCTTTTGGTGAACCCTGGTCCAACCAGTCGCTGAAGCATGGCGCCAACAGTGCCGCGGTGAATTGGCTGAGAGAGAATGGGCCAACGCGTTGCCTGGGGTGTGAACCAGCCAACGCGGCGCTCGGCGAGGGTCTGAATGATTTCGATCTTGACCCGTTCTCCTTTTAACTGTTTCGCACCCCCCAACCGAAGAGTGCGTCAAAGGACTTGAATCATGAAACTTAAGCTTTTCCGGGTTGTCAGTTCTCTGGCTGGTGGCAAGGAAGGTACGCTTGCATTTCCACCAATCTCCGTCGGCATTCTCACGCGGCACTTGCGTGATTGCGGTTTCGACACGGACCCGGATGATCTCCATCGTCGTTGGTACAGCACCTACTCCCCACACGATACGCAAAGACTGCGACGACTCGCCGAAGATGAGCAACGTATGTGGCGGTATCTCGCAGGTGAGCCTGATGATGACTGGGAGTGGTTCGGCGACAACGTAACGCGTCTCTCTGATTTCGAAACGCCGGATGCATTCCTGCTTTCGATGATCTCCAGCGATCTGGGATGCTGCGTCGCGAGCCTGGCTTTTGCGAGCTATCTCAAAAAGAGATTCGATCGCCCGATCATCATGGGAGGCGAATACTGGGTGGAGGCACCAATCTACGACGAGATCGAACGAGTATTGACGCTTGGCGCTCTCGACTATTACATCATCGGATTTGGTGAGGAACCGCTCGAGCGTTTACTCACGATCGTCACCGGCAGGCCGACTTCACTGACGTTAGCCGATGTGGACGGTCTCTGTTACCTGCATGAGGGCCAGGTTCTCAAGAATTCCTTTGTCCCCGAGCATCCTTTGATTCCACCCGACTTCGCCGGACTGCCGATTGATCTCTACCGTTGGACTGCCGATTGTGCTCCTCCCGATCCAGCGCTGCCAACACCGACCGGCGAGTTAACGCTGCCTTTCCACACGAGTACCGGTTGTCCCTACAACTGCACGTTCTGTGACGCGTCCGGTATCAAGAAGCTGTTTGTGTTGCCGCCCAAAGACGCAGTCGCAGAACTCAAGCAGTACGTGGAGCGCTACAACTGCCGCACGTTTTTCTTTTTGGACGACACACTGAATTTGTCCCCGCGGCACATCAACCAGTTCTGCGACGGCATTCTCGAAGCCGGGCTGGATATTCAGTGGATGACGTGTGCGAGTCCGCGCGGGATGGACCAGGCAACGCTGAAAAAGATGCGCGCGGCCGGCGTGATCCGAATCGTTTGGGGACTAGAGTCAGGCAGTGACAGATTACTCGAATATGTTAAGAAGCCGATGAAGATCGACGCCGCTGCTGAAGTTTATGCCATGTCCCACGAAGCCGGAATCTGGAACGGCGTTGAGTGCATCGTCGGACTGCCCACTGAAACCGAAGCGGAGTTCGAGAAGACGATGGGATTTCTCGAAGAGCATGCGGAGATCCTGGACGAGGTTTGGGCGTATCAATACTACTTGAATAGCAACAGTGAACTGTTCAAGCATCCGGAAAAATATGGCCTCACGAACATCCGGCGGGTGAATAAAGGACTGACAAAAGACGCCGCTTACGGTGCGGTGTGCGCCAGTCACATCTTTGACGAGAAGGACGGGCTATGTTGGGCTGAGAAAGAAGCACAGATGATCCGTCGTCATGGTTTGATTCTGGAACACATTGCCCGGCTCGGCCTCTACCCGATGACGTGGGAACACGAGCAGCAGCCAAATTTGCTGTCGTGGTGTTACCGCCATTGTGCTACGAAGGCTGACGTGCGCCGCGTGTATTACCGCTACTGGGAGAAGTTATCGCTGCGGCGAACGTGGGCGGCATCGGGCAAGAAAGGAGACTCGCCTGAGGAATTGGCTTCGGAAATCTACCAGGACTTCGAACATCAGCAGCCGCGGCCGGAACTCGACGAGATGTGGCAGGGTTCTTATCCAGACAAGTGGAACCCAACCTATCCCAGCTTCACTCCCGACGTGCTCTACGAACGGTCATTACTGACGGACGGAAGACTACACGACATGTTGGTCTATTCGAAGTTGAAGGAGCGTCTCGCGAAGGATCGCGACGTTGCATTCGTCGGAGTTGACAATAAAACTGCAAGTGTAGGGTCGATATGATTGCTGCATCCGAAACAACGCATTCGCGACTAACAGGCTGGCAGGGAGATCGCGACTACTTTCGCTTTCTTGAATATGACAGCTTCGATCCGGAGCCGGTTGTTGACGTGCTGCGCGGTAAAGTCGCCGGCGTAATCTTTCGTGGGATCGTCGCTGGCGGTACGCGTCGAGAACTGATCGGCCGGTTCTGGCACAGCCCGGCGCGCAAACCGTGGGAAGGCATTGGCTATTCCCTCGGTTCCTTTCACTATTACAAATCCACCAAAACCTATCTCGACGAGAGTGAAGACGTCGCTGAAGCCGTCGACGCGGTGCTGAACGTTCCTGATGAACCGTCACGATGGTTTCGCGAACGCCTGCGTCATCGACTCGCCGAGGATGGCATTGCGTTCCGTTTGGCAGAGAAAGATGGTCGTCGTGCCGGGGAGGCGTTCATCGTTCATTGGAATGCGACTGATCGTTATGCACTGAAACCTCATGAAGACATGTCCGAGTGTCGCGAGCCGGGTCAAGCCGACTTCGAAATCCAGGGCACGACGAATTACGCTCCGTGCGCCGTCAACATCTGCCTGGAAAATGGCGATGGCGGGCGGTTGATCTACTGGAACATCATTCCCGATGACGCGAGCAAGACCAGGTTAGGCGTCTATTATTCGGGCAGCTCATATCCGACCGAAACGCTGATCGGCATCGAGGCCATTTGGCTCAAAGTTCAGCCTGGTGACATATATGTTTTCAACGGCAGTCATGTTCACGGAATAGAAGCGACGACGCAGACAGGCAAACGCACCACCTCGTTATTTCGCCTCGGATTCGTTGACGATCAAACTGTGGTCACCTGGACCTAACTCGCCGCTTCGTGCTGCTCTGTGCAACTCGAAATTCCACCGCTTAAGGTACCTGCGTCGGATCTCCGGATCGGCATCGTCGGCGCGGGCGGTATTGTCCGTGCAGCACACCTTCCCGCATACCGAAAAGCCGGCTGGCGCGTTCAGGCGATCGCCGACGTGCACGTCGAGGCCGCTCGCGCACTTGCTGCCGAGTACGACATTCCAGTTGTGCTCGATGATGCGGTCTCGCTGGTTCGTCATCCCAAAGTCGACGTCATCGATCTTGCGATTCCTGAGACAGGTCGTGATGCGGTGCTGGCGGCTGCGCTTGAGTGTCGCAAGCCAGTGCTCATTCAGAAGCCGCTCGCGGACAGTTTCGAAGCTGCACGATGCCGGGTTGATCGCTTTGACCAGGCCGGCGTGCCTCTCGCCGTAAACATGAATGCTCGCTGGGCGCCGCAGTTCCGGGCGACGCGCTACTTGATCGAGCAAGGCATGCTGGGCGAGTTATTTGATGTGCGTTGGACCATGCGCAACTACTGCAACTTTCAGTCGTGGACCAAAGACACCTGGTACTCCCGCGAGCGGCGGTTTCAGTTGTTGAACTGGTCCATCCATCATCTCGACCTCTTTCGTTACTGGTTTGCCGCTGAACCCGAAACGGTTTTTTGCCGGACAGCACGGCGGCCGGATCAGCGCCTGGCCGGCGAGTTGATGGCCTCCGTCATACTCGGTTTTGCTTTAGGCGCACAGGCGACGCTGATCGACTCGAATGCCGCCACTCCCGGACGGCCCGTAGTTGCAGAGGTCGATTTGGACGGAACGCAAGGGTCTGTGTACACGCGCGTCAGCGAGCCGCGAGTCTTTCACTTTTGGTCTTTGGCTGAACGTTCTTACGAAGACGGTGAAGCGCCGCTACATTCGCTCGCGCTGGAAGGCGCGTGGTACCCAGACGGTTTCATCGGATCGATGGGTGATTTTCTCGGCGCGATCGCTAACGGTCGCGAACCGCAAGTCAGCGGCCGCCGCAACCTGGGAACCCTCGCGCTCGTTGACGCGTGCTACGAAAGCGCGGCGCGCGGAGAAGTTGTGCGATTACCGTGAGGAGATAGTCAGACTGTACGGAAGTTCTTCTTGTCCTGGGCCACCTGCTGGTGGAGAAGTCTCCATCTGTGAGACTTTCAACGCAGGAGGAAAGCGCCTTTGAGTTGTGTACTGTAGAGACTTAACCTCGTCTGGCACTCAGTGAGTGGAAATTGAGATGACACGGCTGATGAACAAAGTGTTTCGGTTTTTCAATCGCGAAAGCCAACAGTTCTCATATAACCGTCAATGGCTCAAGCCTGTTGGCCGGCCAGTCGTATTTCAAATAGAGCTTACTAATCACTGTCCGATGACCTGCGAGATGTGCCCGCGAACGCATCAGATGACGCGCCCGCTGGGTTTCATGGAAGAGGTTACCTATCAACGCATCATCGACGAGGCGGCTCGCACAACGTCGCGCGTGTTTCTTCATCACTTCGGTGAGTCGCTGGTCCATCCCAAACTCGGGGATTTTATTCGCTACGCAAGTGATCACGGGATCCGGAGTTACTTGTCGGCAAATCCCGTCCTCTTGACGGAGGCTCGCATCCGAGCCCTGGTCGACAATGGTCTTCATGAACTTGTGTTGTCTCTCGACGGTGTGACCAGTGCGACGTCCGAGGCGGTAAGAGGGCGGGCGGCACACGACGTCGAACTGGCGGAGAAGAGGATTCACTCCTTGGCGGAATATCGTCGCCAGGCCGGTGCAAAGAAACCGGCAATCATTCTGCAGATTGTGCGTCAGAAGCAGAACGTTCATGAGGTGGAAGACTGGTTGAGGAAGTGGAGCGAAAGCGCTGACGTCGACAGGCTCAAGGTGAAGTCATTCGTGACCTGGGACGGTCGTGAGGATCGGATCAATCGCTTACGACTAGACCCGGAACCGAACGGCTCGGCAGTGGTGTGCGACAAGCCCTGGACCTCGATGACTATACTTTGGGATGGGCGCGTAGTTCCGTGTTGTTTTGATTACGACGGCATCCTGACGTTGGGAATCGTTGGCGATCAATCTTTGCACGACATCTGGCGCGGCGAAAAAATTCAAGCACTGAGAAGCTGCCACCGCGATCAAAACCTCGAGACCGTTACGCTATGTTCAAGCTGCAAAGACAAGGAGGGCTACGCGACCAGGAAGTGGTATTACCCCTTCAACCGTTTTCTGCAAAAGCGGACTCCGCTGGGCGATGAATGGTGGCCGGGTGCCGGGAACTCGCCACCGGCGCTGGTTCAGATCTCCAGTCGAAGACGTTAGCAACGTTGCGTTTACTTAAGCAGCGAAGACGACTCGCGATCCAGGTACAGCGTTACGTGTTCGTGTTGTTGCAATATCGACGCGGGCCGCAGCGGCGACACCTCAAACTCGACCGATGCTCTCACCGCCTCAGCCTTTCTCGCATCAGGAACGATGCACAAAACATTTCGGCTCTTCAGTATCTGCCTGATCGACATCGAAATCGCTTGCGTCGGAACTTCACGAATACTTCCAAACCAACCCTCACCGACTTGTTGCCGGCGGCACGCTTCATCGAGATCAACCACGAGGTAAGGTTCGTCGATATCAAAATCGGCGGGCGGGTCGTTGAAGGCCAAGTGGCCGTTTTCACCGATACCGACAAACGCAACGTCGATCGTCTGCTGCGCGATCAACTCACCAACACGCCGGCACTCCACTCGCACATCCTCAGCCTCGCCATTCAAAAAGTGAAAAGCTCGCGGCTGAACACGACTCACAACCCGTTCTTTCAAGTAACGCCGGAAGCTCGCCGGATGCGACCCCGGCAACCCAACGTACTCATCGAGATGAAAGAACACGACCCTGCTCCAATCGATCTCTTCGTGCGCCAGCGAGTCGAGGAACTCGAACTGCGAAGCACCCGTAGCCGCGATTACGTAAGCGGCGTCACGTTCGTCGATCGCTTGCTTGATGATGACGGCAGCGTCGCGCGCCGCCGCCTGGCCCAATTCCACCTTCGTTTCGAAAATCTTTAGCTCCACTAAGCACTGCCTTCCTTATTCAACAGTTTGCCACGCGCGACTGCTTGCCGATCTCTCCACCGCATCCAGCACACGCTGATTCTTCACACCGTCGATAAAACTCGGCGACGGCAATCTCTTCTCCGCAAGCGCCTGCAACAACTCGAGCACTGTATGGGTGAACGTGTGTTCGTAACCGATGATGTGACCGGGGGGCCACCAGGCTTTCAGATACGGATGCGCGTGGTCAGTTGCTTGGATTGTTTTGAAGCCGCTGTTCGGTCCTTCGTCTGAAAATAGTTCGAGTTCGTTCATCCGTTCGAGATTGAACGCGAGGCTCCCTTTGCTCCCGTTGATCTCGAAGCGGTTGTAATTTTTGCGGCCGGTCGCATAACGAGTCGCTTCGATGGATCCGATCGCGCCGTTCGCGAATTTCAGGAGCGCTAACGCAGCATCATCAACATCAACGTTCGCCAGCTCGTTCGTGTCACGTACCGGACGCTTGTCGACGAACGTCTGCAACATCGCCGACAACTCAGAGATCTCGCCGACGAGATAACGCGCCAGATCGACAGAGTGCGAAAACAGATCGCCGAGCGCGCCGGATCCCGCTTCAGACTTATGCAAGCGCCAGCGCGTCGGAAACTCCGGATTGCGCAACCAGTCCTGCAAATAAGTTCCGCGATAGTGATAGATGTTTCCGAGTTCGCCCGCCTCGATTAGTTGCCGCGCCAGCGAGACCGCGGGTGCGCGCCGGTAGTTGTGGCAGATCATGTGAACGCAGCCGTGGTCCTGCGCGGCCTGCAACATCTGTTCTGCTTCAGCAAGTGAATTCGCGAGCGGCTTCTCACAAAAAATGATCTTGCCTGCATTCGCGGCGGCGACAGCAATCGGAGCATGCGTGTGACCCGGGGCACAGATGTCAACAACGTCGATATCGCTACGACTGACGACCTCGCGCCAGTCCGTCGCGTGTTCCTGCCACTGAAAACGATCGGCGACGCGTTTCACTTCCGCTTCGTTACGCCCGCAGATCACCTTCAATACCGGTTCGTAAGGCACATCGAAGAAGCTGCGCACCTGTCGCCACGCGTTGCTGTGCGCGCGTCCCATAAAACCGTAGCCGATCATCGCGATGTTTAGCTGGTCCATCGTCCCTCAAATTACTCGTGCAATGTGTTCGGCCGAGCGGAAAGCGAGCGCCATGATCGTCAACACCGGATTGAAGCCGCCGTTGGTCACGTGAAGCGATCCATCCACGACAAACAGATTGTCGTGACTGTGAATGCGCCCCCACTCATCCGTTACCGAACTTTTCGGATCGTTGCCCATCCTGCACGTGCCGGCTTGATGCTGACGTCCACTCAAGATCAAACCCGGCTGTGAACTCCAAACCTTTTCACAACCACTCGCACGCAACCATTCCTCACCGCGCTCCCGCATAAACTCAGCGGCATCCACCGTCGCGCGATACGTCGTACCACTCAGGCGCGCCACCGGAATTCCCCACTTATCGCGCACCGCAGCATCAACCGTCACGCGTCCGTCAGGATGCGGAATGTCCTGCACGGGCCCACGCACGTGCAGCACACGAGTGTAGTTCTCGCGCATGAAGCGCTTGTTTTCAATGCCCCAGCGCGACAGATCCGGCGGCAACGAGTCGTACCAGAAATCGATCGGCGGCTTGATGAAGTCGTCGGCCAGCATGCCGCCGCCGATGATGCCGGCATTGTCGTGATTGAACTGCGTGGTCGCGATCGTCACGCCTGGTCCGACGCCGTCGAAGACCTTCGCCGCCGATATGCCGTAAGCTCGCGGATACAGGTGACCTTGCAAATTGCGTCCAACTTGATCGTGCTCGTTTCCCAGTCCAGTTGGATGCGACGGAGAACGAGAATTCAACAAGAGTCGCGCCGACTCTATCGCGCCCGCAGAAACGATCACGACTTTGGCACGCGCTGTTTGCCGCCGCGTTTCGCCTGACGCCTGATCGAGGTAGGTCAGACCGAAGACATTCCCGCGTTCATCAGTTTCGATTGCTTCCGCGATCGTCGACGTCTTCAGTTCGCAGTTGCCGGTCGCGAGTGCACGCGGGATCACCGTGTTTTGTGAGCCGTTTTTCGCGTCGGTCGGGCAGGCAAAGCCAACGCAGTACTTGCACGCGATACAAGCCGCACGTCCACCGTAGGGTTCAGTGTTAATCAACAGCGGAACGGAAGTCGTTATCCAGTTGAGTTGTCGCGCTCCGTTTTGCAGCGCGACGGTTTGCGGGCCCGGCGCGACGGGACGTAAAGGATAATTTCGTTTGCGTGGAATCTGGTGCCGGATCGACTCGCCGTCACCCGCTGCGCCCAACTCCCATTCAGCACGTTCATAAAATGGTTCCAACGTTTCGTAAGCGATGGGCCAATCGGCAAGTGAACTACCTTCCGGCACGCCGTACTTGCTCGCCATGCGAAAGTCGTCAGGGTGAAAGCGCCACGCTTGCGCGCCGTAAACACGCGTGCCGCCGCCGACGCACGCCGCGTTGTTGTGGTAATCAAGTTCGTGAGGCTTCACGATTCGCGAGCGGCCGTGCGGATCGACAAACACGCGCGGATTGCCGATCAACTCCGGACCAGCGTTATGACCATAGATCGCGAGCCTTTGATTACGGAGTTGATCGCGTCCGACGTCGGCAAAACTCAAAGCCGAACCACGTTCGAGCACCAGCACGCTTTTGCCGGCCTCGGCCAAAATGCACGCGACGATTCCACCTGCCGCACCGGTGCCGATGATGATGGCGTCGTATCGGTTCATGAATCCGCGCGTTCTTCAAAGCCCGTCATCAGCCACGACACGGCGCCGCGATTTCCACCTTGCTGCGGTTCGCTGTAGAAACCTTCGGCGGTCGTGTTCACCAGCATTGCAAAGAAGCGTGATGGCGGAATGGGCCAGGAGGTTTTCACTGCGCCTGCTTCGATTGCGGCGAGCATTTCATTTTGCTCGCTCACAGTTAGCTCGGGGAATCGCTGATCGAATCGCGCGACGGCTTCGGCTTCGATCGCCTCGAGCCCTGCGCTAAACAACTCAGCATCGGCGGCGAGATCCGTTTGCAGCAATCGTTCGATGTAGTCGCAAACACCCGCCTCGTAAGCGCCAGGGAAGTCGTCGGCAGGGATCAAACAATCAACGACCGCGCGGAGAGTTTCTGAATTCATGCGCTTACCTTACTTCGATCGACTTTTCCACGGTTGCGCCAGTTACGATGTCCGTTGCGCGAATCACGTACTTGCCCGGACTATCATTCAAAGCAAACGGCAGAGTAAACGTGGCGCGTCCTTGTTGGACCAGCACGTTGCTGAAGTAGATGGGCAAAGGAGAACCGTCGGGCGAAAGGACGTGACAGCGCACGAGAGTCGTGGCCGGCGCGGTCGAGATCAAATTAAAGGTGACATGATCGCCGCGACGTGCAGACGCAGCGCCGTCGAGGTTCAGCTCGTTCGCTGCGGGACTCAAGGCCAGGATCAACGCATCGCCGATCACGATTGAACTGTGCACCACGTCCGTAAAGCCAAGCTGCTTGCCAGTCCGCACGTCCGTCACGTACGACTTGCGCGGCAACTTGATCGTTAACTCCTGCTTCGCGACCTGGCCCAGGTTCGCGTCGTTGTAAGTCGTCACTCCATCCTGCCCCACCGCGCCTGCAATCGCGACGTTCTCTTTCACGATCGCCACGATCTCCGCATCGCCAAACTTGTAACGGGCGATTTGTGCCTGCGTGATCTGTTGACCGTCGGGCGAGGTCACGACAACGGCCGGCCGCACACCGGCTTTGTCAAGAATCGCATGCAACAGTTCGCGATAGGCTGCGCCACCAAACTTCGCGGCGCGTTGTTTCGGATACTGATCCCACGCGGTGTTGAGGTAGATGGTCCAACCCGCTCCGGTGTGATTCACGACGGCCGCGTCGCTGTTTCCGATCTTGAAAAGCGCGGTTCCGCCGGAAGTTGTCACGTCAGGCTCGGCGACGCGGATGCCCGAGAGTGTGCGCGGGAAGTTCCAGTCGCCGGCTTGCGAGGCAAGACTGACGTCGCCCGCCGCCAGTTTCAGCTCGCGTTTGTCCGCGGTGACGGTCGCAACGCCGAACAGCTTGTTCACCGCATCATTCGTTTGCCAGGCGCAGTGCTGGTCCAACCAACCCGGCGCCGCGTCGGCAATCACCACGCCGCCACGCGCGACGAATTCCTGAAGCCGCCGCACCTCTTCATTCGACAAAGCAAACGCAAGCGGCAATATCACGACTTTGTACTTGTCGTTCGCAATGCCGTTCGCCGTCACGTCTTCCCCAGACACGAAATCAAACTGAAGCCCGAGATCCTTGATAGTCTTCACCCAACCATCGCGATTGGCCGCAAAACTCAGGCGCGCTCGATCGACCGGTTCGTCATCATCGTCGCTGCTGCGCTGGTGATAACCGAGAATGCTCGCCGCGTGAATCGAAGGCATCGAGTAGTAAAGCGCGATGCCATCCCCTTGCCGCGTCGCTTCCATCAACAACTTGCCGACACCTTCCGATCGCAACGAGCCGAACGCCTTACCCATGTCGCGCGCCGACGCGGAGTGCGTGAGATCGGGATTGAGAAACGAGTACATCCAAAAAATATTCGGATGCAGCACGTTGTGAATCGCCGCGGTCCAGATCGCATTCTGCACGGCGACGCCGTGCGATCCGTATCCGGTCCAAAAGCCAATCATCGCGTTCGGCTTCGCGAACGAGCGATGCATGTCCCACTGGTTACCGCCGTCGTAAGAGAGAAAATCGTCGATGACGCGATCGAGACGAGACCAGTCGGCGCCATTGTAAGCGTTCGTCGCTTGCGTGCCGGACACCGCAATGTGCGCGTCCGGATCTCCATCGATGGCCGCTTCGCGCGCGGTTTGGTAAGCGCGCGCAAACGTGATCTCCATGAAGGTTCGGTGATCGGCCCACGGCGCGAAATTTCGAGTCTTCTTCGCTTCGTTAGTGGTGAAGGGAACGACGGAACCCCAGTCAGCGAAGTTCGTGCGCCACTCGCTATTGAGTGCAGCGAGCGTTCCGTACTGCTGTTTCAACCAGCCGCGAAACTCCTCCAGCGTATGCGGACTCCAATCGAAGTCGACGGCGTCGCCGTACGAAGTCAACGAGCCCTCGTCGCCGACGAAGTAGTAATCCATGTTGTAGCGCGCCTTGTTGCGAGCCGAGGCGCGAACGATGTCGCCCAGGTTCTTCAACACGGCCGGATCGTTGAATGAGGGCGTGCGTTGCAGAAACTTCTTGTCGCCAGTTCGTTTGTAGAGTTCTTTCTTCGTCAGGTAGCCGAGCGCTTCGAAATCGCCGGTCTTCTGGTAGTCGGCAATCGCGCGTTCCATCGCCTCTGGCGTAGTTGGTCCACGATCGTACCAGTACACGCCGAACGTGCCGCGCGGCACGTTCAGCGAGTTGTCGACGTCGTTGGACCACGTGAAGCCAGTGTCAGCGGCGGCGGCGCGCACCATCTTCATCTGCGCGTCTTGCAGGTAATGTTTGGTGCCGCCAAACGAAACGAGTGCGGTGTACTCCTTCTCGCGACGTTTATCCTGGACCACCATCGCCGGCTTCGCGCGCAGTTGATCGACGACGATAGCGCCGCGGTCGTCAATCAATTCAGCTTGAACCAGTGCAAACTTGCCGAGAAAGTCTTTCAGCGGAAACGTGAACGTCCGCTCACCACGAGCCGGAGCAGAGATGTTGCCGACTATGCGGCCGAGGTCGTCGGATACCTGCATCCGCATCTGCAAACCGTTCAGATTGCCGGACGCGCGCAACACCGCACTCAACGTCTCACCGCGCTCGTACACGTCGACCGCGGTCTTGACGCCCGTCATCATCGCGCGCTTCGGCGTGGTGAATGTCGCGCTGGCCCAGTTGAGAGTCGCATCGTCTTTCGCGTCGTGAATAATCACGTCGAAGATTTCGCGACCGCCCGGCCACCCGGAAGAAGGCCGCAGGTCCGGCGCAGCAACACTGATTTGATTTAGGCCGGAGTTCAAAACCTTCTCGACTGTCTGCGAACCAAGCGACTGTCCAAATTCGTTGTGCCCGCTCACTTCGATTCGCACGTTCTGTTGAGTCGCAGCATTCAGCGCGAGTTTCAAACCCGCTTCACTCGCGGTGAGCGATTCGACGCGAACAGGAACACTTCGTCCCGCGGCCCATAAAACAGCACGAGCCAACAGCGAATACTGGTATTCCCAGTAGTTCCAGTAAATCTTGTTTTCGATCGGATCGATGCTTTGCGGAGTGAAGCCTTCCTCCACGTAGGCCATCGCGACGACGCGGCCTTTGCCGTAATTTCGCACACTGACGATCGGATGATCGCCGGACCTTATCAGCACGTCGCCCTTCGACTGGTAACGATAAAAAGATCCGCCGATCGTTCCCTCCGGCAGGAGTTCGAGCGGAAGTCCTTCGGTAATGAAGTGAGCATCACCTAATTCCCATTTACCTTTCGTAACCGCATCGCGATTGATCTCCGGATAGCCGCGCTCGTTCAGCGTGTCGTCCGGAACGCCAACCAGTGGCGAAACCTCCCAGATGCGTTCATCGCCCGCAGCTTCGTCGCCCTTGAACGGATGACCCTTCACGTCGCCGACAAACGGATGCAACAGAATTAAGCCCGCACCGTCCTGCACTCGGCGCAAGATTGCATCGCGCGTCGCACGCGTCATACGCGACCACCCGTTGAGGCCGGGAATCACCATCACTTCGTAACGCGCACTGGACGTCAGATCCTTTTCGACGTAACCGTAGACCGTGCGAAAGTCGTCGCGATCGCCGCGATACTCGTGACCGTAGTAATCGCCGATGCCCCAGCAGTTGATGTCCCAACTGCTGTCGATCGAATCGGTCGTCGGCTCGAGCGCGACGCGTTGCATGAGCTCAACCATGTCGCGGCCGTATTGAATCGACGGAATGAAGAAGCCCTTGATCGGACCTTGCGGCAGCTTGGTGGCCCAGGGCACGTGCGGAGTTACAACCGCGGTGGAATAAGTGATGTCGTTTTTTGCGAAGGTGCTGCCGCCGACACCTTTTTGTTCCTGTGCTGATGTGCGAAACAGCACGAGTGTAACCAGCAGGACAACGAGACAGATTAGTTTGTTCATGGAGATTAGGTTTGCGAACCACGTACTAAGTCAGCAATCGCAAAACTGATTCGCGCCGAGGGTAGGATATCGTCGATGCCGGGTTGCGGTCGTGCTCCCGTTTGCAACGCACGAACAAACTCTTCCACTTCCTGGTAAGCGCCGTTGCGAAGGTCTTCGGGTTCTTCTTCCGTAGCTCGCGACTCGATCACGAGCTTGCCGTTTTCCCAGCACTCAAGCGATCGTTGTGGGCCTGAACCGGCAGTGACGCGCGCTCGGCAACCCTCGGCGAAGAACTCGTAAGACTCTTCCACAACACCGGCCGTCGGGAAAATCTCGACATGACCAACCGTGCCGCTCTCGAATCCGAGCGCAATCACATACCACTGCGCTTCCTTACTTGGCGTTTGCGGCAGCGTCACACTAAACGTATCGACCTCGCCGGCGACATAACGCAACGCGTCAAGCACGTGAATCGCCGTTGACCAGATGAAATCCGGTTCGTTTCGTTGGTGACGAACCTGCGACGCGCGCACGTACCGCAGTGGTCCACGATCGCGCATCCACGAACGCGCCTGGTTTAGATAAGGCATGAAGCGGCGGTTGACGGAGATCATGTGCGGGGTTTGCGTGTCGCGTGCGACGCGAGCCAGTTTTTCGATTTCAGTTAGTGACGTGCCGAGCGGTTTTTCAATCACACACGGTAGCCGTCGCTCGAGCAGCTTGATGCCGACCTCGACGATCTTCTCCATCGGCATTACGGACACACACGCATCGGGCTGCTCCGCGCGCAACATCTCGTCGAGATCTTTGTATGGCCGAACAAAACCGAACGAACGACAAAAGTCGACAGCTCTGTCCAGGTTGAGATCGCATGTTGCAACTAACTCGATCTCGTTTGGATATGCAGCGGCGTATCTCGCGAGTGGCGCTGCATGGCTGGTCCTGGAATGCTCGCCGCAGCCGGCAATCGCAACGCGGATCATTGCGCCTCCACCGCCGCCGATCGCGACTCACAAGGAACGATCCGTCGCACGCGAATCTGCTGCATGAGTCGCGAGACGTCGTCGGCGTTAACTCGTCCCGGTGCGTCCGCCAAACAGTTGGCTGAACCGCACGCCGTCGCGAGACGCAGCGTTTCTTCGTCACTGAGTCCGCGTTCGTGCGCCACTGCAAATCCGGCGAGCGCGGCATCGCCGCAGCCAACCGGCGAGCAGCTCGACAGCGGGGAAGGTTGGGAAAGAAACGGATCGGAGGCGGGCGTTTGCTGCCAGATCATTCCGTCGGCGCCCATCGAGATCGCCACACTCTTCGCGCCCGCCGCAAACAATTTCCGCGACGCTTCCGCCGCCGCGTCCACATTGTCGATCCGGCAATTTGCAAACGCCGACGCTTCATTCCGGTTTGGTTTCACAAAGTCAGGCGCGGCGCGCAGTCCGTAACACAAAGCCTCGCCGCTCGTGTCGAGCAGAGTGCGACAACCGTAGAGATGGGCCAAGCGGATCAACTCCGCGTAAAGATCCGCGGGCGCTCCCGGCGGCAAGCTGCCCGACAAAGCGACCTGCGTTCCTCGTTCACTCTCCGCAAAGAGATCGCGACAAGTCGTCAGCAGTCGCTCGACTTCGCCTTCGCTAACCGCACCGCCGGGCTCGAGAATTTCAGTCACCGTATCATCCGCAGTAACGATTTCGAGGTTCGCGCGCGTTTCGCTCTGCGTGCGAATCACGGTCAAAGGAACTCCGAACGCAGACAAACCCGATTCACATTGCTCGCCGGAGGCGCCACCAAGAAAGCCAACCCACATCACGTCAACGCCGAGAGTCTTCGCCACCATCGCCACGTGCGCTGCTTTCCCACCCGGAAAAGCTTGCACCGACAGCGCGCGGTTGATCTCTCCGACTCCGATGCGCTCGACTCGCAAGCGACGATCGATCGCAGGATTAGGACTGATGCAGACGAGCATGACAACTGGCCTCCGGCAGTTTGATCTTTACGAATGCTCGGTTTCGCGTTTTCTGCCTTTACCCAAACGAGCGAGCATGTGCTTGATATCGCCCGCGCCTTTAATCGCGACATAAACGGTGATTGTCGAGTACCAGATGACGCACGCCATGCTGAGCGCCCACCAGAACGAGTGACTAGGCATTAGCTGGTCTCCTTTCGCCGCCGTTGCCGGGTTTCAGTGCCGACCCGATCACCATCGCCGCGGCCGACAGCAGGTACGTGGCAATGCCCGAGTAATATGGACCAATGGATTTCGCTAAAGACACGGTGGCCGGCAACTGTTCCATTACGAGGTAACTGGCTGGGATGATCGCGCTCACGATAATCGAAGCAGCCGCGCCCCAGCTATTTGCCTTGCGCCAATAGCAACACGCGATGAGCAACACCGAAATACTCGCCAGATAGATCGTTCCGGTCACGCCGAGATACGTCCAAAGATCGCCCTTGAGTGGGTACCACAGACCATAAAGCAGCAGAAAAATTCCGATGAGCGCGATGATCGTGCGATTCCAAAATAGACCTTTACGCTGCGACCACGGTTGCTTGCGAAACGGCGCAAGGATGTCGTTGTAGATCACGCTGCACCACGTCAACATGTACGACGAATCGGTGGACATGTCGGCGGCCAACATCGCGGCGACTAGAATTCCCATCAGTCCCGCGGGAACAGCAGTGCTCAAATACGTCGGCATTGCTTCGAGTGTGTTCGCGACTGGACCAAGCGTCGCGAGTGCGGCGATGCCCCAGATGCCGGGAATCAGGAACCGGCACACAAAGAAGAAACTGGTGCGCGTGTAAACCTTGCGACCGGTGCGCGTGTCTTTCGCTGCGAGTACACGGGCGATGATCGTTTGCCACGTCAGCACCGACGCGACATTCAACATGAGATTGAAGACGACGTATTCCCAACCCATCGTCGAATTCACAAACGGATTGAAGCCACCCGCGCCGTAATGCGTCTCGACCGTCGTGACCAGTTTTTCCCAACCGACGTTCATGAGAATGAGAATCGTCACCAGGATCAATCCGATGCTCATCACCACGAATTGCAGAAAGTCAGTGACCAGCACCGACAGCATGCCGCCGAGGATCGTGTAGACTGCGACGCCGATCAACAGCACCGTCATCATGATCTCGAGATAGCGCACATCGAGGCCGGCGACGAGCACGAGAAACTGTCCCCCGGTTCGCAGGAACACGCCCATGTTCAGCAAGCCGCCGAGCACGATGACAACGCCGGCCGCCCAACGAATACGTTTGCCGAAACGCTGCTCGAGCAGTTCAGGAATCGTGATCACACCTGAGTCACGCAACGGTTTGATCACGAATCCGGTCAGTCCGACTCCAGCCATTGCGAATGCCATGAGAATGCCGGGCGTGGCGCCGGCGAATCCTTTTTCGTAACCGTTCTGCGCGGTGTACATGCAAGTGACGATGCCAAACTCCGTCGCCGCGAGCGACGCTATGCCGAGATAAACGTCCATCTCTCGGCCGGCAACCAGAAAGTCTTCGACGTTGCCCACATATTTTCTGACCATCAGTCCCGCGACCATGGTCGCCAGCAAATAGACACCAACAATGCTACCGTCCAGCAGCCAATTGAAATTTGTCATGAAGTAGACGTCTGCCTTTCGTAAGCAACGTGGGAGCAAATTTGAATTTTTGATCTCGAGATTTCTTCGACCGCCGCAATCGCCGGGGCAAAAGTTCGTCGCAGATCGATGTCGTCACTGGACGACAGCGAAGTTTTCACTGCTCGGGTAAAAGCGTTCTTTAGTTCCGTGCCGAAGTTTATCTTGCGAATGCCGCAGGCAATCGTTTTGCCCAACAACTCTGCCGAAACTCCTGAACCACCGTGAAGCACCAACGGCGTGTTCGGAAGGGCGGCGCTGATCTCCTGTAGGCGAGCGAAGTCGAGCTTTACTTCTCCTTTATAAAAACCGTGAGCGGTGCCGACGGCAACGGCGAGCGCGTCCACTTCAGTTTCACTCACGAAGCGCGCGGCGTCGTTGGGATCCGTGAGAAATTCATTGTGGCTTGCGGCCGGCTCACTGTTTTGGCCGACGTGGCCCAGCTCGCCTTCGACCGAAACACCCGCGCCGTGCGCCAGTTCAACGACCCGACGTGACAACGCGCAATTATCCAAGAACGGAAGTTTCGAACCGTCGATCATCACGGACGTGTAACCATGCTCGATACAACGTGCTGCCAAGTCGTAACTGCCCCCGTGGTCCAAGTGTAGAGCAACGGGTTGTTCGAGTTGATCGGCCGCGGCCGCGGCCATGCCGTGAATCATGCGCAGGCCAAGATAGTCGATGGTTGATTCCGTGGTTTGCAGGATCACTGATTGATTAAGCGCGTTCGCGGCGCGCACGTGCGCGATCAATGTCTCGGCGTTGTAAAAGTTCAAAGCTGCGATAGCTGTGCCTACGCGCGTTGCCGCGTCGAGCAGGGGACGGCTGGGACTAAGCTTTCGCATTGCGAATCAGTTAGTGCGTTTCGCGTTCGACGTTGTGTTGGCACGAAGAAACTCTGCCAACTCGGATTCGGTTGGTTGTCCGGCCGTGCCGCCGATGCGCGTGGCCGAGAGCGCGCCGACGGCATTGCCGATTTGCAGGCATTCAGCCAGCGGTGCTCCGCGCAAATACGCCGACAAGAATCCCGCGTCGAAAGAGTCGCCGGCGCCGGTCGTATCGACTGCACTGATTTTGAAACCGGAGTGATCCGCGGTCGCTCCGTTCGCGATCGCACTCGCACCGCGCGGTCCGCGTTTGATCGCCGCGCAGGGCACCTTCGTTCCGAGAGCTTTCAACGCGGCTTTCGCTGTGCGCGAACCCGTCAGCTTCGCCGCCTCACGATCGTTTACGAACAGCACGTCCGTGTAGCGCAGCACACCGTCAATACTTCGGTTCCACTTGTCACGGGGATCGGCATTTGGATCGAAAGAAGTCGTCAGCCCCAGCTCTTTCGCGCGTCGAAGAATGTCCGGGAACGATGGCTGTAGCGCTGTCTGCAAGTAGTAGGAAGTTAAGTGGAGATGATCGTGTCGTTTCAGCAGACGCTGGTCAACGGAGTCTGACGTGAGCGTCGCGACGGCGCCGGGATGAGTGACGAGAGCGCGATCGCGTTTACCGCTGAGCGCGATCGTGACGCCGGTTTTTTCGCCGGCCTTGCGTGTCACGTGTCGTGTCGCTACTCCCAACTGCTGCAAACTCCTGAGGCAGAAATCTCCGAAGTAATCTCGGCCCACCTGACTCACGAACGTTACGTCGTGACCCAGCTTAACCAGGCCGGCCGCGAAAATTGCCGATGCACTGCCGAGCGTCAACTCGCAATCTTCGGCCAGGATCTCGGCGCCCATTTCCGGCGCGGCGCGTAGACCCGTGACCACGATGTCCACGTTCAACTCGCCGATGACGAGAATCTTAGGTCGCTCCAACCCACTCATCTTGATCCGGTCAGCGACTTTCAACTACTATCGATTAAACTTTTGATTGCTTTCGAATGCTTTTGGATTCTAATATAGCGGCAACGGGAATTGCAAAAGAATATTTTCGGTTCGTCCGTTAACGCAACGCCGCCGCAAAACGCGTTTCGATGACTACGTCTCCCAAACTGCTTGAACTCTCCGCCGCCGAACGCGAGTCGCTCGGCTTGCTTCACACCTTAGGTGAGATCCTGCAGCAACCACAAACCTGGCGCCAGACTTACCAACTAGTTCGACGTCGCTCGACCGAGATTGAAGAGTTTCTCAGTAGCGCCGGACTGCGCGCCACGCCGCTGAATGTTCTGCTGGTCGGCGCGGGCAGTTCAGACTACATTGGCAAGTCTGTCTGCCCGTTGTTGCAGAAACAATGGTCGCGCAATGTCCAGGCTGTTCCGAGTACGGATTTGTTGACGAACGTCGAGGATTACGTCCTGCCGGACGTTGATTATTTGTGGATCTCGTTTTCGCGATCGGGCGACAGTTCGGAAGGCGTCGCCGTGCTCGAAGACGCGCTTGCCGCGCATCCTCGCATCAAGCACATCGTAGTTACTTGCAACGAAAATGGAACCATGGCCCGGCTCGGTAATCGCGACAACGTCTTGAGCTTAGTGCTCGACGACGCCGTGAACGATCGCGGGCTGGCGATGACGAGCTCTTTCTCAAATATGGTGATCGCGGCGCAGGCACTCGCGCACATAAAAACACTCGACGCGTATGGCCGTGTTGTTGAGAGCCTGGCGTCGTCTGCGTCGATGGTCTTGCCGGAAATCGTGAGCATGTGTCAGCGATTGGTTGATGGCGGATTCACTCGAGTTTGTTTCCTTGGGACTGGGGCGCTGAAAGCCGCGGCGATCGAATCGGGTTTGAAGGTGATGGAACTGACGGGCGGCCGCGTTGTTGGTCTGACGGAATCGTTTCTCGGTTTGCGACACGGGCCGTTATCGGCGATCGACCCGGACACGCTCGTCGTTGCGTTTTTATCGGCGAGTGAGAGGCGCAGGGCGTTTGAACTGGATCTGGTTCAGGAGATTTGCGCCAAGAAACTAACGGAAAAGTGCCTGATTATCGCGCCCAACGACTTTTCCGGCGCTGCGGGCTCATTCGAAAACAAGCTTTGTTTGGAACTGCCTGAAGGAATCTCCGACCTGTACCTGCCGCCATTGTTTGTGCTCGCCGGACAACTCCTCGGGTTGTCTGCTTCGGTTCGCGAAGGGCTGCGGCCGGACGAGCCGAGTCCTGATGGCGCGATCAGCCGCGTCGTCATGCACGTCACGATTCATTAACAGCGGCTACTAAACCAGCACCAGCTTCAACTCACGCGCACGTAACTCGTTTTGAATCTCGACCGGCAGTGCGCGGTCTGTAACGATCACGTCGACGTCAGCAAGCGGAATGATTCGCGACAGACTTCGTTTCCCAAACTTACTCGAATCCGCCACCAGGATCTTTTCCTTCGCGATGCGCGCCATCGCCTGGTTCACTTGCGACTCTTCGACGTTCGGCGTGCTCAAACCAAACTCCAGGTCGCACGCGTCGACTGCCAGGAACAATTTGTCCGCGGAGAGTTGGGCCAGGATGTCTTCGGCGAAATGACCGACGGCCGACAACGAGTTCTGGCGAATGACTCCGCCGAGAAAGATGAGTTGGATATCGTCGGCGCCGAACAACTCCATCGCGATGTTCAGGCCGTTGGTGATGACCTTCAAATCCTTCTTGTGTTTGATCTGGCGTGCAATCTGGTGCGTCGTGGTGCCGGAATCGAGAATCACGGAATCGCCGTCGTTGATCATCTCGGCTGCCGCGGCGCCGATCCTTCGTTTCTCGTCGGCGTGAAGCTCGGCCTTGATCTTGAGCGACGGATCCATGCTCACGGTCGCCGCTTTGACGGCGCCACCGTGCGCGCGGCGGATCAGACCTCGATCGTGGAGCGCCTTGAGGTCGTTGCGGATCGTCACCTCGGAGGTCTTGAAGCGTTTGCTCAGACCGCCAACAGTGATCTGCCCGTGCTTTTCCAGCAGTTCGAGGATTTTGGTTCTGCGTTCGACGTTCAACATTGGGATTACGAACGAAAGTAAACGAAAGACTGTGCCACAAAAAGGCACAAAAGCCCAAATGCTCTATTTGTGACTTTTCGTGGCTAAAGCCGCGCCGATCGCGCCAGCTTTCTCGCCGAGCGCGGCAGGAATGACCTGGACCTGGTGGCCCATCGGCCGCCACTCAAAACGATCCAACTCTTTGCGGAGCGGATCAAACAGGGCAGCGCCGGCCTGCGCGATGCCGCCGCCGACGATCACAATCTCAGGATCGAAAGCGTTGATGAACGACGCGACCGCAGCCGCCAGGTGGAACACCGAACGCAACCAGATCGCCGTTGCGTCCGTATCGCCGGCAAGGTGCGCTTCGACCAGTTTTCGCGTGGACGTGAAGCGGCCGTGGGAACGTTCGGCAACGTTGTAGTTGCCAATCATCTGTTCGAGACTGCCGGGAGTATTCACGATGTCGGGAGTGCCGCTCGCATTGACGGTGACGTGACCTAGATGTCCGGCGCGCCCGATCTGACCTTTGATCAATCGACCCTCGACGAGCACCGCGCCGCCGACACCGGTTCCCAACGTCAGCAGGATCACATTGCGGAACCCTTTGGCCGCGCCTTGCCAGGCCTCGCCCAGTAACGCCGCGTGAGCATCGTTGAGGACCACAACCGGAGCGCGCGTTTCTAAAAAATCCTGCCAGACAAATCCCTGGAGCCCGCGCAGCCGGCCCTGCATGTAGGCGATCGAGCGACCATCTCGCGCGGCGAGTCCGGGAGCCGCGAGACCGATGTGACAAGGTGAAGCGCCGCGTTCGTGCTCGATGAGTTGCAGCTGATCTTTGATCGTTTGCGCCCACGAGCCTTCTGCGTCGGCAGTATCACACGTCAAATAATCAAGCACGTTGCCGTCACCGGAGACGACCACGATCTTGATATTCGTGCCGCCGAGATCGACGCCGACTGAGTAGCTCATCGATTAATCAAACGCCCTTTCGCCACTTCGCATCATCGCGCCGGAGCAATTGAAAACTAATCGAACCATCCGGATTCGGCGGTTGCGCGCTGGCCCAGTTAACCGGACGGCGCACGCCGCCTTTTGTTTCGAGCTCCGCGCGAATTTTGAGTGTCATGCCGTCGCTGTTCTTTGGTAGGAGAAAGGACGCCTGCCGAATTTTTCCGGCGTGTGGATGACCGGCGTCGAGCGATCCGCTGAGTTGAATTTTGTTGTCGAGACTTTCGAGATACAGACGCAACACGCCGGGAACACCCGCGACGCCGTCGTTCGAAACAGCCACGATGATCTCGTCCGTGTCGTATCGTTTTCTTTGCCAGATCCACGACGGCCGCACGCGATAACCAAGCCGCCGCCGCAGCGTGTCGAAGCCATTCGGATAACGCTCGTAATACCGGCGCAGATTGTCAGACTCGGTCCACAGCGACCAGTAGTTCGCGCCGAGATCGATCGCATGCAGCATCCAGTTCTCGAGTACGTTGATGCCCGCTGCGTCGACCGGCAAGTAATCTCGATCGACTTTGTATTGCCGGTAATAACCATCCTCCATGATCGTCGGCAACCAGGGAGGACGGTTCGCCAACTCTTCGATCTGAATCGGTTCTTCGATGACGATGCTGTCGGAGCGCAACCAGCAACCCGCGCGCACGCAAACATCCTGCACTTCACGATTTCCGACGTTGCTAATGTCGGGCTGAGTGTTGACCGCGAGCGGAACCTTCTGCCAAAGCTCCAACTGAAGTTTCGTCATGTCGAGAAAAGTCTTCGCTGCGGTCACGTAATCAGGAAACGGATTCGGCAGGTTGCTGGTGTGACCTTCGCCCCAAAAGCCATACATCATCAGATCGACGAATTCCATCAGCGGGTTCTGATCGAATTCGTGGGCCAGCAGTTCGTTGAGCTCTTTGAAGGCGCTTTGAAACCGCGGGTGATCGTAGCGCGGTTCGACGAAGTCCGCTTTAGCATCGTACGTCTTGCCGATCTTTACGAGCGGCACTTGCTTTTGGAGAAAGTCAGGCAGTGCGAGCCGTTCGGGTTGGCCTTCCGTGTTCGACATCTGAATACGAAACGCAACCCGCAAGTTGTGACGTTTAGCGGCATCGAGTGTCAACGCGAAGACGGGATTCAGTTGTAGTTTGCCGGGCGCAGTCTGGACGTCGCGCCAGTCGCAACGAATGTAAAGCACGTCGACGAACGGCAACGACGCCATCTTCTCGACGTGCTGTTCGAGTGTCTCAGTGCCGGCGCGCGCGGCGAGTGATGGTCCACCTTCTTCCCATGTGTAGCCCACCAAACCGAGACCGTAGTTCTTTACTGGTTTCGTCGATTGCGAGGTGACGAGAATCGTGTACCAGCCGGCGTCCTGTTCGATGCCGAACGGCCCCTGGTTCAAACGATCGGTGACCTGCGGCCCTGGTCCAAAGTCGTAACCGTCCCAGTTGTGCGTGACGACTTCTTGCGCCGTCGCACGCGGTAAAGCGCTCGCAACGCCGAGCGCCGCTCCTGCTTTGATGAAACTACGCCTGCGCATAATTCGAGCCTTTTCCTCGAATCAAGATCAGCACCAGGATCATGCCGAAGAAGGGAATCAAGCTGGCCGTGATCAAGATTGGTTCGAATGAGTAGTGGTCGGACACGTAGCCGATCAGAAACGTCGAAACGATCGTGCCCAGGCCTGCGCCGGTGCCGCTCATTCCACTGACAGTCGCCACCGAATTGCTGCGATAAAGATCCGACGGCAGCACCAACGCCATCGTCGAAAACGAGGCGTATGCAAACGTCGACATCGCAAACAGTCCGGCGAGCGCAAACAAACTCGAAGTAAAAATCGTCGGAATCAGCAGCGTCATGCCGAGCCCGCCAAACACGACGACGGCTTTGCGCGCTTTGACGACCGGCCAGCCGCGTCGAATCAACCAACTCGAGACGCCACCGCCAAAGAAGTTACCGAGATCAGCTGCGACGAACGGAATCCAAAACGCGAGCAAGGCTTGCTCGGGGTTGATTCCTTTCGTCAACAAATAAATCGCAAACCAGTCGGTGATGAAAAACCAAACGGGGTCTGTCATCGTGCGGGCCGCGATGATGGCCCATGTTTGCGGCAGCTTGATCAGGTCGCGCCAACGCGTTTTGTTCGTCGTGGATTGGTCCTGTTCGGCAACTTCGCCTCGCTCTCGCAGGATCATTTCGAGTTCGCCTTCGCTGATGCGCGGATGCGACTCGGGTGGGTGATAGAGCATGCGCCACGCGCCGAGCCACAGGAATCCGAGTGTGCCCGTAATGATGAACGCCGGCCGCCAATCACCGTAGAACTTGTACAAGCCGATCACGAGGATTGGCGCGATCGCGCCGCCGATCGAAGAGCCGCTATCAAACAGAGCGACGGCCCAACCGCGTTCTCTTTTCGGAAACCACTCGGCCACAGCTTTGGTAGCGGCGGGCCAGTTTGCGGATTCGCCGGCGCCGAGCAGAAAGCGAAAGAACGCAAAGCTGCGCAGGCCGCCGGCAAGGGCTGTCAGCATTGCGGCGATCGAGTACCAGATGACCGTGATCGTCAGGCCCTTTCGCGTGCCGATACGATCGATCAAACGCCCGGCGACAGTCTGACCAACGGAATACGCAACGCGAAACGCGATCACGATCAGCGCGAAGTCCTGGTTGTTCCAGTTGTATTGCAGTTTTAGATATGGCGCGAGCACTGAGAGCGTCTGGCGATCGAGATAGTTGATAACTGTCGAAGCAAACAATAACCCGCCGATCCACCAGCGCAGGTTTGGAATTGGTCTGGCGGTTGTGTGCCGGCTATTTACGGTCGTCGCCATTCTTATTCGCGAGTTGTTTCTTCTGCTTTCAGCTCGGACAAAAACTTTTCACAACGCGAGACGTCTTCCAGTCGCTTGATGCCTTGTTCTTCTCGCGCGTCGGCGAATGGACTGGCGAAGACGCCAAACTTGCGCGACGCGAGTGCCGTGATGAGTTCGTTGGGAAAGCCCAGCTCGCCGCGAGTGCGTTGGTAACGCTTGGCGGGTTCGTCCCAATGACGGCTTTGCAGTTTTTGCAGAATTTGAAACATCGTTTGGTTTTTCACGATGAACAAGCCGATGTTCGTTTCGCCGAAGTCGTCTGTTTCCGCGCCTTCGAGATGAGTTTCGACTGCCGACTCGATCTCGCCCCTTGCGTTGCGGCGGATCGGTGCGTACGGATTGTTCGTTAAAGCCGTCGGCACGATCAGCTCGTACGAGTTGAAGAGCTGCGCCAGCTTCACGGCGCGGGCGAAGGTTTGCGGACGAATGACAGGTTGAGTGCTCCAAACGACCAACGCTAATCCTGCGAAGTCTTGCATCAGTTCGTGACCGTGCAAGACGGCGTCGCCGGTCCCGAGTGCGCGGGGTTGAGTGACGAACAGCACCTCCTCGCCGTGCAGCGCGTCGCGTATCGCGGCTTCGTTGTTTGGCGAGACGATGATCACCGGTGGATGCGTTTCACCTAGTCCTCCGCGAATGCTGCGCAGGACGTGAACGATCGCGGGTTGGTCGTCGACGATCGCCAGCGGTTTGGGAACGGCTAGTCCGGTGCCGGCGGCGCGTGTGCCCTGTCCGGCCGCGACGATCACGGGCCAGACTTCACGCGCGTCAACCGAAAGCGGCAAGGCGTCAATCAACGCGCGCAGGTCTCCGATGTGCGATGCGGCGCTCTCGCCGAGCGAGTTGATATTCGCGATCGCCTCACGCCAGAGATCACTTAAATCGATCTCGCTCAGACCTGGACCCGGCGTCGACACGATCACTGAACCCTCGTCAACGCCGTTGCGTCCTCTCGCCGAGTAATATTGTTCTTGCACTCGTGCGATCAGGTTTTGCGAATGATCTCGGGTCGTCAAGGCCAGCACGTTGCCGCCGAACCCGCCACCCATGACACGAGCGCCGAGCACGTGTGGATCTGCCTGCACGATATCGATCAACTCTTCGACTTCCGGAACGCTGACGTTGTAGAGATCGCGCAGGCTCGTGTGTGATTCCTCCAGCAGTTCTCCGAGCATCTGCATTGCGGAGAGTGTGTCGTTGGAATCTTTGTCGTTTTGCAGCGAGTCCAATGTGCTCGTGGCGAGTGCGACCCGTTTGGCTTCGCCGAGATGGTGCAGCCCGCGACTGCGAATCTTTAGCGGCCAACGCGGACTGTCATTGACGAGGGCGGGGAACGTTCGCTCGAGTTCGTGAAACGTTTCGGGGTAGTCGCGGCGAATCTCGTCGACGGAGATCCTTTCCGGCAACAATCCGACGGCCTCGATCACGTCTGACACGGCGGCTGACTTCACGAGTGCCGGGATGATCAACCGGGAAACAGCGGCGCGCTCGTTATATTCGATCATGATTTCGCGCCCTTTGTCCGCAGGTTTGGTAAAGAACGTGACCCACTCGAAGGGCTTGTCCGGCAGAGCGGCCAACCTCGTGTTATTGGTTGCGTAGTCGATCAAAACGGCGTTCGCCGACGCTCCGAGGCAAATCGTGATGTGGTCCATCGAGCCGCCGCGCGTGCCGATGAACCATTCCGCCAACGCGGAATCCCTCGCCAAGTCCTCGGGCGTCCAGGCAATTCCATTGACGTTTCTGATCGCGGCTCCGGCCAGCACAACGAGCGCTGACGAAGACGACGCGCCTCCGCCCGGTGGTATGTTGGAGTCGAGCGCAAAGTCGAAACCATTCTGTATTAGTTGAGCAAACTTTCCGCGGGCGAAAGTCACCGCGGCGTTAATGTAGTTTTGCCAATGAGGTTCCGGCGTGCCGTGACGAAATAAAAAATCAAGCCATTCGGCTTCAACGTCACCGCTAAATTCGGGAACACTCAGCATTGAGAATGACGACGGTTGGAATTTCGCGGAAGACGAAGCGCACCGGACTACGGCTTCACTCGACTTACGGTAGAGCATCCACGCGTCGCGTTCACGGCTGGCAAAGGTTAGTGAAGCGGTTGGGAGATACGACACGTAGTCGATGTGTTCGCCGAGCACACCCATTCGCGCCGGCGCGCGCAAAAGCGAAACGGGTCCGTCACCGTACTGCGTAAAGAAGAGATCGCACAGCTTCGTCAGCCGAACGGCGCGGCGTTGAAGTTCGAAATCTGCGGGAGCGATAGAATTACTGAGCGCGGATTTGATGTCAGACAGCTTCATTGTCGAAAAAAAACAAATTGCCAGGTGGTATAGCTGATGTTATAAACCGCAGGGTTTGTTCGCGTTACTTACAAACAATACCGTAAGTTGCGGAGTTTGCAAGCGTTAATTTCAGCGACAGCGATCGGAGAAAAACGAAATGGCGCTACGAAGAAGAGACTTGCTCAAAACACTGGCGGGAGCGAGCGTCGGTGCACTCGGGTTGCCGTTAATTAACCGGACGCACGCGCAAACAAGTCCCGCGCCAACGAAACCGGTTGAGCCGCCGCTCGCGTTGAAGGACTACCAGCCGAAGAGCATGCTCCACGTTCCGGAAACGCACGTTCCTCGCTCGCGCTTTCCCAACATCGACTTTCACACTCACCTGACGTGGGTGGATCGAAAAGGAAACGCCGATGTGTTGACTCACGCCGCCACCGTTGAAGAAGCATTGAAAGTGATGGACGCGAAGAACATTCGCATCATGGTTGACCTGACCGGAGGATACGGTCCGCTGCTCGAGGAAGCATTGCATCATTGGCAACAACCTCATCCCGATCGCTTCATCGTTTTCACTGAGCCGTGGTACTCGAAATCCAACATGCCGAACTATGCGAAGTTCCAGGGCGAGCAGATCGAAGTCGCGAAGAAAGCCGGCGCGCGCGGTTTGAAAATTCTCAAGACGCTCGGCCTCTACCTGCGTGAAAACGTGACCACCGGTCCGTTAGTAAAAATCGATGACAAGCGGTTTGACGAAATGTGGGAAGCGGCCGGAGCGCTAGACATGCCTGTCGCCATTCACGTGTCGGATCCGGAAGCGTTTTTCCTCCCAACAGATCGCTTCAACGAACGTTACGAAGAACTCAGCGCGCATCCCGATTGGTCCTTTCACGGCAAGGACTATCCGAGCAACGCAGAACTTCAGGCAGCGCGCAATCGCGTCATCGAACGCCACCCGCGCACGAAGTTTGTCTGTCTTCATACCGCGGACTCAGAGAATCTTCCGTACGTCTCTGAATGTCTCGATCATTATCCAAACATGTACGTCGATATCGCTGCGCGAATCGGCGAACTCGGCCGGCAGCCGCGCATGTCGCGCAAGTTCTTCGATAAGTATCAGGACAGGATACTGTTTGCGACAGATGCAACGCCTCACGGCGACGACACGCCGCAGCAGATCTTCGGCAACGAGTTATACGAAATCTATTATCGCTTCCTCGAAACCGAAGACGAGTATTTCGATTACGCTCCCGCGCCCATTCCGCCGCAAGGTCGTTGGCGCATTTACGGCATCGGCTTGCCCGAGCAAATTCTGAAAAAGGTTTACTACGACAACGCCGCGCGTTTATTAGGTCTCGCCAGTCTATGACGGAAAATTCTCGCCGCCGGTTTTTGCGAAACAGCTTGATGTCGCTCGCGGCTGTTCCGCTTTGGCGTCACACGACCTGGGCCAGCACGGGCAATGTGACGATCACGCTCGAAGGCCGCGCCGAGAAACTCGGACTTGAAACGGTCAGCTTCGGACTACCGTTGCCGTTTGGTTTTGTAAACGACGCGCAAAAGGTTCGAGTTGTCGACGAACGTGGCGTTGAAATACCGGCAGCAGTTCGTTCACTCGAGCCGTGGCGCCGCGGCGGACGTGAAGGTTCGATCAGATCCCTATTGATCCAGTTCGAAGCCGAGTTCTCGAAACAGCAAACGCAACACGTGCGAGTCAGTTTCGACAAGCGACAGGGAGCACCGCGAACGCAGTTTGTTCCGGTTTCGCAGACGCTGATCGATGAAGCGGGCTTGCAAGGCCCGCGAGTTGTGGCCGTGTTACCGGCGGATTGGTTGTGTGCGTCGGAAGTTGTTGGACCCCAGACGCCGGCGAATCAGTCGGGGGCTTACGCGAGTTACGACCGTTTTGTCGAAAAGAATTTTCCCGGTTCGCTTCGCTATCTCGATAGCCAGGTCTACCACGAATGGTTATTCGATCGCACCGCCTGTTACTACAAGATGTACGCGCGCACCGGCGACCGCAAGTTTCTCGACGCCGCTTACCACGCCGCGAACTTCGTCCGCGAACACACGAAGCTGGATGGTCCCGACGCCGGTATCTTCACGCTGAAAGGACCGGATTTGAAGTATGTTTATCCGCGCGCGATGCACCTTCATTACCTGTTGACCGGCGACGAGCGTGCGCTTGCGTGTGGGAAGTTGATGGCGGAGTACTGCTTCAATCATGAAGATCCCGTCTATCGCCCTGACTTATTGAAGCCGGTTCAACTCGGCGTCGATCCCGAGCGCGGACGTAATTTCTGGACACTGCGGCATCAGGGTTACGGCTTACTCGGAATCCTGCACGGTTGGGAAATGACGGGCGACAAGAAGTATTGGACCAGGGCGCGCGAGTGCGTTGACGCTTACTACAAACATCAGCAACAACCGCCCGACGGTCGTCCGCCCGATGGTTCGCTGCGGCAAAACTGGGAACTCTACGATCCGAACGAGGCGACGTTTCCCGGCGCAACTTCGGCCTGGATGATGGCTTTGCTGCTCGATCCGCTCTTTTATTACTGGACACTGACGCAGGACAAACGCATCGCGGAGATCGTCGTCAAGTGGTGCGACTTTCTCGATCGGCAGGGGATCGTTCCCGACGGATCCAAGGCATACTACGTCATCAATTGTTTCGCCGCCGACGATCCAAAAGCGTCGCCGGGCGCGATTGGACCAGACATGGAAATGCACAACACGGAGATGGCTTACACGTTTGCTCTGGGTTTGTTCTTCACCAACGACGCGAAGCGGAAAGCGATCTATCAAAACCGAATGAAACATTTTCTGGACCTGGCTGTGCCACTCGGTATGAACCGGCCGGCGCGTGCATTCAACTGGGCGTTTCAATTTACGAGCCAGCTCGTCTACTTCGCGCAGCACCAGGGCGAAGGACTGCGGTCGATGAAAGGATAGCGATGACTGTCAGACAAAAGCGCACCACCTGTTTCTTGCTACTCGCCGTGCTCGTGCTTGTTGCTCACAGCGGGACACACGCACAGCCGCTTTACCGCGTCGCGATTCAGCAGGGTGTTCGCGCGAAGATGCGCGACGGCGTCTCGTTAGTCGCCGACGTCTATCGCCCGGTGGTTGACGCAAACAATGACGAGAAATTTCCCGTGCTCTTGCAGCGCACGCCGTACAACCGAACTGAAGAGGTCGATTTGGGGAACGGACTCGCAACGCACGGATACATCGTCGTCATACAGGACGTGCGCGGTCGATTCGACTCCGCCGGAGAGTTTTATCCGTTTCGTAATGAAAGTGCGGACGGTTACGACAGTGTCGAATGGGCGGCGACGTTGGACCACTCGATTGGAAAAGTTGGGATGTTTGGTGGCTCTTACGTCGGCGCCACGCAGATGCTGGCCGCGATGGCCGTCCCGCCACATCTCGTCGCGATCTTTCCTTACGTGACAGCGTCGGAGTACTACGACGGTTGGACTTATCAGAACGGCGCGTGGATGCAATGGTTCAGCAGTTCGTGGACGTCGGGTCTTGTGGTCGACACCATGCGACGGCAGGCAGAAGCGACGCTCGCGCCGAAGGACTGGGTCAACGTGCTGCCGCCGCGTGATTATCAACTGCTGAACGCGCCGCAGCCGTCGTCACTCGCGCCGTACTTTCGCGACTGGTTGGCACACGAGCGAGACGACGCGTATTGGCAGCAAGTGCGTGTTTCGGATTACTACTCGCGCATGGCGGTGATGGGACTGCACGCCGGCGGCTGGCACGATATTTTTCTCAAAGGGACGATCAAGAACTACAACGGCCTGCGGCAACAAGCGTCGACCGCAGAGGCTCGTGCGAGTCAACATTTGGTCATCGGTCCCTGGGCTCACGCACCGACCTCAGCGGAGGGAAAGGTTGGCGACATCACGTTCGGCAAACAAGCAGTGCTGGAATACACGCCGACCGCGGTGAAGTGGTTCGACTACTCGCTGAAGGGAATCAAAAATGAGTATGCGAGTGACGCGGCCGTTCGCCTGTTCATCATGGGCGACAACGTTTGGCGCGACGAGCAGGAGTTTCCGCTCGCGCGTACTCGCACCACGAAGTATTACCTGCACTCAACGAAGGGCGCGAACAGCGTCTCCGGCGACGGCGTGTTGAGTGTGACGGCGCCGAGCACTGAAACGAAGGACGAGTTTGACTACGATCCGCAAAATCCCGTGCACACGATCGGCGGCCGGCTATGTTGTAACGCCGCACTTCCGCCCGGCCCGATGGATCAGCGTCCGAATGAATCGCGCTCCGACGTGCTGGTTTTTTCCACGCCTCCGCTGACTGAGGACACGGAAGTCACCGGCTTCATCACGGTCGATCTGTTCGCGTCGACGTCGGCAGTCGACACTGATTTCACGGCGCTGCTGGTTGACGTCGACGAGACCGGTTATGCGCGTTTTCTTACCGACGGGATTGTGCGCGCGAAATATCGCGAGAGTACCAAAGAGGCGTCGCTGCTTACGCCGGGCAAGATTTATCAGTACACGATCGATCTGTGGGCAACGGCCAATGTATTCAAAGCTGGTCACCGGATCCGGCTGTACGTTTCCAGCAGCAACTTCCCGCGCTTCAATCGAAACCTGAACACCGGCGAAGACATCGCGGGCGCGACGCGTTCGGTGCGGGCGCGCCAGGCGATCTATCACGATCGCGAGCATCCTTCAGCGTTGATTCTGCCGCTGATTCCGCGTCGTTAGTGATAAGAAAATTAATGGCCCCTTAACTTTTTCTTGCAAACCGTCGCGGGTGAGTGTTATAAGCGGCGGACAGATTTTTCAACCGCGGTCTACTTCGAGTCCAACACAGCGAAACAACTTAGACGGGCAAATGCAACGAATGGCAGAAAAACGGCACAGGTTAGTTTCGGTTTCGAACTAACCAGCCGTCCGCTCGTCGCCTCAGTTGAAGTAGCGCAGGTTCGTTTGCGACGCGAACTAACCTGCTGGTTTTTTGCAGTCCATCTTTACTGAACCGGATAGCGGTGCTTGGCCGTCCCAGAGTGGCTGCACACGTTAAGGCAATCAGTTTCACTAAGGAGTCAGAGATGAAAATCGTACGCACAGTCATGACGAGTGTTTTGGCGACGGGATTCCTCTTGTGCTTTATCAGTGCCGCTTCCGCCCAGGGCACAAACCTCGGGACGATTCGCGGAACTGTGACGGATCCCAATGGCGCCGTGATCCCAAACGCTTCGGTCCAGATCACTGACAAAGCGACCGGCCTCTCCCGCGACCTGACAACTAATGGTGACGGAAATTATGAAGCGGCCGCGCTAAAGCCCGGACGATACGAGGTCGCCGTAACGGCCACCGGGTTCAAGAAAACGGTCGTGGAGGCCGTGCTCAGCGGCTCGGAAACGATTCGCGCCGACATCAAGGCCGAAGTCGGTACGCAAAGTGAAACCGTACTCGTTAATGGGGCGGACGCCGGCATCATCCAGCGAGATCAGCCGGTGATTGCGGGCACGCTCGATAATCGTCAGATCCAGGAAGTGCCACGCGACAGCCGCGAGATTCTCGAGTTCCTCTACTTGAATCCCGACATCACGCAAGGCCCGAATGGCGACGGCTCGTTCAAGTTTATCGGCGCGCAGAGTTACGGCGCGACCTTCTCGGGAAAG